>Ga0066650_10000185_pt1 | contig 19078 bp, 15 predicted proteins | sample CryGey092014_all_FD_59539 | JGI IMG/M metagenome (GOLD analysis project Ga0066650, IMG submission 59539) | Groundwater microbial communities from aquifer - Crystal Geyser CG23_combo_of_CG06-09_8/20/14_all | ecosystem: Environmental > Aquatic > Deep subsurface > Groundwater | place: USA: Utah...
ACGGGAAACACGACCATACGTTACTTTCAAGCCGGAAATATTACACCAAGCTGCAGGGTTTCTAATTGAGCCTCCGGTATCTTCTCCGATTGCGAATACACACATTCTACTGGCGATTGCCGCTGCATTTCCTCCACTCGATCCTCCCGCTGATCGTTCCAAATCATATGGATTTTTTACCGGACCAAAATCTGTATTTTCGCTGCTGCTGCCATGCCCCCATGCATCCATGTTCATTTTTCCTATGAGGATTGCGCCTGCATCGAGCAGTTTCTGATACACGGTGGCATTATATTGAGGAATATATTCTTTTAAAACAAACGACGCAGAAGTTGTTTTTATATTTTTTGTGACATATGCATCCTTTAAAACAAAGGGTATTCCATGTAATCTGGAAGTTGCTTTACTTAAAGTTTTATCTTTTTCCCTTGCATTTTTTAATGCAGTTTCTTTATCAATGATCGTGATAAATGCATTGATCTTTTTGTTGTATTTTTCAATATTTTCATAGCATTCCTTCACTAAATCTTCACATGAAAATTGTTTTTTTCGCAGTCCCTCTGCTAATTCATTGATAGTTTTTTCAAGTAACATATATTATTCGTCAAATATTGCTTTTACTTTAAAATAACCGTTATAGGTACTTTTTGCATTAGATAGTGTTTCTTCCTGTGTCAACATGCGGTCTTTTTCGATTATATCTTCTCGAAACACATTTTTTAAGTTAGTAACCTGCGACGTTTCCTTTACTCCAGTTGTATCTAATGTTTTAATTTTTGACATATATTCAATTACTGATGAAAGATCATTTGGTAGTTTTTCCAATTGAGAATCGCTTATTGTTAATCCCGCCAATTTTGCAAGATGCAGTATTTCTTCTTTTGATAATAGGGTTTTTTTTGCCATAAGATATATCACTGCGCAATAACCTTAATTTGGCATAGTTCTTGAAAGCCGAGCCTGCCGTGTTCTCGTCCCATGCCTGAATTTTTATAGCCTCCAAATGGGGTACAAGCCTCCAAGTGGCTTCCACTGTTTATATCAATATCGCCAGCATCAACCTGTTTTGCTATTTTTTCTGCTCTTTTTACATTACTTGAACATATAACTGCTCCCAATCCAAACTCTGTATCGTTTGCAAGTTTTACCGCTTCTTCATCCGATTTGAATGAGACCACTGGAAGCACTGGACCAAATACTTCTTCCTTCCAAACTTTCATTTTTGGTTTTATATTCGTAAGTAATGTAGGAAGATAATAGGCTCCTTGTAAATGGAAAGGGCGTTTGCCTCCTGTAATAACCTGTGCACCTTTCTCTACTGCATCTTTCATTTGTCCTTCAAGAGCTAATAGTTGCTTCTTTGATACAAGACTACCAATATCAGTCTTTTCATTTTCAGGATCGCCTACAATTTTTGATTCAATAATTGCTTTCAAATCAGCCACTACTTCGTTAAATATGCTTTCATGAACTATAAGCCTTTTTACCGCATCGCAAACCTGGCCACAATTCATAAAACGTTTTAGATATATTTTTTTTAACGTTTCCTTGACGTTTATATCTTCAAACAAAATAGCTGGATTTGAGCCTCCTAATTCTAAAGCAGATTTAATAAATTTTTTTCCCGAAAGTTCAAATAGTTTTTTTCCGACTGTAGAACTACCAGTAAACCAAATAAAATTAACGTCTTGCTCAACTAATTGGGCTCCAATTTTTCCATCACCATATACTTCAGAAAATACACCTTTGGGTAAATTGAGTCTATCCATCATTTCCTCGGCGATTTTTCCTATAAGCGGAGTTTCTTCTGAGTGTTTAAATACTACTGTATTTCCAGCTATAAGGTTGGGGATTACGCCCCACAAAAACATATCAAAAGGAAAGTTCCATGGAGTTATTACAGCCGTAGAACCAATTGGTTCAAAAATGATATTGTGAACCGATTTACCGTTTTTATAGATTTCCTCATCACGTAAATACTGTCCTCCCAATTCAAAAAAAGACTTCAAATAACCCAAATCCCAAATAATATCATCACGGCTTTCCTTGATGGGCTTTCCCATTTCTTGCGTTGTCAGGAGTGCTAATTCTTCTTTCCTGTTCTCAATTTGATTGATAAGAGGTTTTAACATTCGTATTCGCTGAATAACACCAAGTTCTTTCCATACTCTTTTTATGTTATTTGCAGCTTCAACCTTATTTGTAATTTCGCTTAATGATGATACAGAAACCGATCCCACTGGGGAATAATTTTTTCCCGGATTAGTTGAGATGAGTTTTTTCATAAGTTTTTATTACTTGATGAACATTATAACTTAATAACTATTGTTATTGGTGTTTGTTCGTTTGTCTGACCCATTGGATTGTCTTTAAATATCTCTTCAATAAGTTTGTTTGATAAACTTATTGTATTTCCCAATACATTTCTTCCAATATCATTCGCATCTATAATTGCAGAACCGAGGTATTGAGAGCGATTGGAGATTGGAGATTGTTTACCCTGAGGTTTTTCGAAGGGGAGATTAGATACTTTATAATTGTTTGAAATTTGGAGTTTAGGATTTGTTATTTCGGATTTAGGATTTTTTATAGTTATGTCTATTTGTTCACAAACCCTTTGCGGTTCTTTCGGTAACAATTTTGCAGAAACATTTGCAGGATACAACGAATATTCTGTTGGGCCGTCAATACCTGCGGCAGATCGTCCTGCAATTTGGTAAAATAGTCCTTTTTTTCCAATTATTTTTCCAATTCCTCCAATAATTGATGCAAACAGAATTCGCGGTAACCCAACTTCCTGTATAGCAAGCTGCATTGTCCATGGACCACCCAATCCTATTCCCCATGGGACACGGCTTACACATTTAGACAAAACCGTGGCAATAAGTGATGGTTTAATATCCCAAATAAAATAAGCTCTTCCTTGAGCAGTTGCAACAATTTTTTCAGAAACGACTATAAACCATTTTTTATTTGCAAATGTGTCATGCCGTATTTGTTTACTTGTCATCCCAAATTTATTTCGGGATCTATAATTAGATTCTGAAACTAGTTCAGAATGACATTGTATAAACTTATTTACTTCTTCAGTAATTTTTCTTAACACATCATCCCCTTTTTTAAACACCTCAGTCCGAATAGGATATCTTAAGTATTTTTTTCCTTCAACAATAATCTCGTTTTTTATTTGTTTTGAATCTGAAGTTTGATTAGAATTTAACCTGCCTGCCTGCAAGGCGGGGATTTCGGATTTCGGATTTAGTTTTTTAACAATGAATTCCCTCATCCACAACTCCAGATTAAGTATTCTCCAGAAAAACATCGTATCGTCAGTTTTACCTGCGACAAAATCTTTAAAAGCCATTACAATTTCTACTTGATTTACATATTTTTTTGCTTCGAATTGCTCTCCTGTAAAAAATTCCAGAATTGTATCGCTCTCTTTTTTAAACCACTCATATTCTGGAGTTGTAAATCCAATCTTATTTCGCCGCTTATTAATCAACTCCGGTAACAAGTCTTTTGTTGATTCACGAAGAATATATTTATTCCAACCATTTTTAATAATAGCATCTTCTGGTAATGTAAACAAAAATTCCAACAGTCTAAAATCAAGAAATGGAACTCTTCCTTCAATTGAAAACCACATGGCATTTTTATCTTCATAGCGAAGGAGTGACTGCAAACTGTTTTTAAAAATATCTTCGTGTAATCTTTTCTTTATATTATTATTTTCTATAATAAACATTTCATCTTTGTAAGTACCCGCAAATCCTTTGTTCAAAACATTCTTTATTCTTACTTCTTTACTCTTACTTCTAAATAGAAGCTTAAGTATGACATCTTTGGATGAATATGCTTCTTTAATAAAAGTCACGTACTGCCTGGCTTTCCATAACTGTTTCAGATAAACAAAATAATAGGGCACATACCCAGCCATCATTTCATCCGCTCCTTGCCCGTCAAGAACCACAGTTACATGTTTATGAGCCTCTTGCATAACTTTATACTGGGCATAGGGACCGGTACTAATTGTCGGTTCTTCCTGTGTCTTTACAAAGTCTTTCAAATCTTTAAAGAACTCATCAACTTTTGGATAAACTTTATAGTCTTTAATATCTTTTGATGTTTCCAAGAGTTCATCAATGTATCGTTCTTCATCATTTGAAGAACGGGGAAATACTGCCGAAAAAGTTTTTTGTATATCTCCAACAGATTGTGTTTCTCCAACTTTTTCCTGAAGCAACTTGTTTACAACGGAAACAACAGTTGAAGAATCAAGACCTCCAGACAAACATGTCCCAAGCGGAACTTCAGAAACTAAACGACGTTTTATGGAGTCAATTAATAATGTTTTAAATTGGCTGATTTGTTGTTTTTGTAGAGATGCGCCATTTTGCGTCTCTGCCCTATTCATCAATTTTTCCTCCAGTTTTGTAAATTTTTTTATTTGAGATTTAAGATTTGAGTTTTGACCTTTCTCAATAATCATCATCTCTCCTGGCAGTAATCTTTCTATTCCTTTAAAAAAGGTTTCTCTTCCGTCATCGTGAATACGATACTTTAAATATCGATAAATAATACGATCATTCGGCTCAACAGGAATTAATCCAGAATAAATAAGTGGTTTTATCTCTGAAGTAAACACAACTCGACAGGTGGCACTTATGTTAGGGATCCCGACAGCGCGGAGATTCGGTGTATTTAAAGCCGATCGAGCACTGGCGGGAAAAACATGAGTGACAGAATCTGTCGAGCCTAATAAGCTAAAATATAACGGTTTAATACCAAAATGATCTCTTACTAAAACAGTTTTTTTCTTTTTTATATCATGTATTGCGATTGCAAACATTCCATTTAGTTTGTCAAAACAGGCTTCTCTCCACTGTTCATATCCATGAAGGATAACTTCTGTATCAGATACGGTTTTGAAAACATGACCTTTTATTTCTAGTTCTTTTCTTAGTTCTTGATAATTGTATATTTCTCCGTTGTAAACAATAACCATAGATCTGTCTTCGTTGTAAATCGGTTGACCTCCACCTTTAACATCAATGATAGAAAGTCTACGACTAAGCAAGGTTACATCATTATCGATAAAATAACCCTCACCATCAGGACCTCGATGTTCAAGCAATTTTGAAAATCGTTTAATTAGCGTTTCGTCTTTAAATCCGATAAATCCTGCTATTCCACACATATAAAAATAATTATAAATTAACAAATATAAAATTCACAAATTATTTCAAATGAAATATTGTTATAAAAAAACTATTTAAAAAATTTGCCATTTGAAGATTTTACTTGTATATTTGTAGATTTGTTATTTATCATTACTACATACTCCTCAATATCCTCATCCTTTCTTCTATCGGTGGATGAGTACTAAATAAGTTTTGCAACCAACTAATTTTACCTTTGTTGCTTTTAAACGGATTGGAAATAAAAAGATGCGCTGTAGATGTTGTAGCAGTAGATAAAGGTTTGCTATATAACGATATTTTTTCAAGTGCGTTTGCTAAACCTGATGGATTTCTTGAAATAAGAGCCCCATCCGCATCTGACAAAAACTCCCTTTTTCGGGAAATTGCAAGTTGTATAAGAGTCGCAACAATAGGGGTAATTATGAGTGAAGCGATTAAAATTATAAAAATAATTGGATTATTACCTTTTCTATCTTCATTATTATTTCCCCTTCCTCCCCACCAAAAATTCCTCATTATCATATCTGAAGCCAATGCAATTGTTCCAACAAGAACAGCAACGATAGATGCTAGTAATATGTCATAATTTTTGACATGGGATAACTCGTGAGCGATTACACCTTCAACTTCACTTCGCTCCAATGTGGTGAGTAGGCCTGTTGTAGCACATACAACTGCGTGTTTTGGATCTCGTCCTGTTGCAAAAGCATTTAAAGCAGAATCTTGTATTACATATAATTTAGGCATGGGTAAACCAGAAGCTATACAAAGATTTTCTGTAACAGTATAAAAATCAAAGTACGTTTTTCTATCAGCTGGAATAGCCTTTACAGATAGCAAAACAATCTTATCAGAAAAAAAATAACTTCCCACAGTGGAAAAAATTGAAAATATTAAACCATAAACAAGAAACTGCGATGAAGATTGATTTGCAATTCCAACTATATAAAAAAAACCTGAAATAATAAAAATGAACAATACAAAAATAAGATACGTCTTCCTCCGATTTGAGGATATTTGTGAATATAATGTCATAGGAGCAACTATTCTAAATTATTCAAACTTCACTTCTACTTTTTTTCTTTCTTCCTCAGTTGCGGCAAAGAAATCCGATTTTGTAAAACCAAACATTCCTGCAATTATACTACTCGGAAAAAGGAGAATTCTCGTATTATAATCGAGAACATTGCTATTATAAAACTGACGGGAATAAGCCACTTTATCTTCAGTATCTTCCAACTGTCTTTGTAGATCTTGAAAGTTAGTACTTGCTTTCAATTCAGGATAAGCTTCTGCAACAGCAAATAATGACTTTAATGCTCCAGAAAGTTGATTATTGGCTTCTGCTTTTTCTTGCAACGAACCCGCTGACATTAAAGAAGATCTCGCTTTAGTGACATTCTCAAATACTGTCTTTTCATGTTTTGCGTATCCCTTTACTGTTTCGACTAAATTAGGAATAAGATCGGCCCTTCTTTTCAACTGAACATCTATACCTGACAACGCTTCTTGTATACGCGTTTTTACTGTCACAAGACCGTTGTATGTTCCTATTAGATAAAGAACAAGTAAAACCGCAGCACCGATTAATATAAAAGGAATTCCCATATGTATAAATAACTAATTAGTAATACTAAATTATATCATTTTTTTAAAAATACAAATACAATTGTAATCTAATTTTTTTTTGATATTATTTGCTTAACCTATATTTAACCTATATACTTATATATATATGAAAGAAATTAACTATAAAAAAAATATTTTTAAGATTATTAAAGCTAATTATCAATCTTTCTGCTTGGGTATACTCGTAATTCTTATTCCGGTAATTTTTTTTAGTATAAATAATACTATACCTTATTTTTTTAATAGATTCTCTATGAAAAATAATAATAAATTCCAGAATAAATCAAACAATATAACGCAACCTGAAAAAATACATTTCGTAAAAGAAGGAGAAGATTTATGGGCTATTTCAGAACAGTATTATGGATCTGGGTATTATGCGTTTCAAATAGCCAAATATAATGCTTTAAAAGAACCGTATACTCTCGTACCCAATCAAAAAATTTTAATCCCAACTATTCAACCAACCACAATCGAAGCCGTAAAAGGAGACATTCTGCAAGAAGCTGCTTCCACCCAAAGAAGTGAAGACTTACTTATCACGTATACGGTAAAAGAAGGTGATTCTTTATTTCAAATCGCACAAAATGTATATGGAGATGGCAATTATATGAACAAAATAATTATTGCTAATAATCTGTCTTATCCTTATAATATTGAAATCGGTCAACAACTTCTTATTCCTCGCTAATTTCCTTCAAACTTTTTTTGTATAATAAGTAGTATTGTTGCGGGATTAGTACACCGGTAGTATGCATCCTTCCCAAGGATGAGAAGCGAGTTCAATTCTCGTATCCCGCTCAAGAAATAGGGAACGAGCTTGGAGGGTTTATACTGTAAAGTATAATTTATAACTTTACAGTATTCAAATCCCTTCCACCGCTCAAATGCCGGCTTAGCTCAATTGGTAGAGCAACTGTATCGTAAACAGTAGGTTGTCGGTTCAAGTCCGATAGCTGGCTCATAGTAACAAGAGTCGGTTTACACTGTAAAGGTAATATGATTTCAACATTTTGTTACTTTTACAGTGTTCGATTCCGACTATCGGCTCAAGGCATTTGGCAGGCGGGGCAACTGTATTGTAAACAGTAGGTTTTCGATTCGATTCCGACCATCGGCTCATTTTAAAAAATAATTTGTTAAAATAATCATATGTCACATCTTTCGTCAAAAAGAAGTAAACAAACGCTTTATAAAACAACGTTTTTAATTATACTCGTTATTGGAGCGATGTTTTTTTTCTTTTTTTATGGCTTTCAAATACTAATTAATGGATCCTTATTTATTAATCAATTGGCTAATTCTTCCAAACCAAAAATAACTAATTCAAAAAATAACATTTTAAACAATATAGCAATTGACCCTATACCAACTGCTACAAATAGTTCTTCATTTATCTTCTCAGGTTCTTTGCTAGGATATGACGAGTTAGAAGTATATGTAAATCAAGAAAAGGTAAGTGAACTATCCAATATTTCCGATTCTTTTTCAGAAGAAATTTCAGGATTAAAAAAAGGGAATAATAGTATTTATGCAATTGCAAAATCTTCCGGATCAAAAGAAACTAAAAAATCTGAGGAGTTCAATATCAGTTATCAAAGTGAAAAGCCCACCATTGAAATAGAATCTCCAAAAGATGGAGAAAAATTTAATAAAGAAGAAATCGTAATAAAAGGAAAAACTGGTAAAGAAACATATATTCATATCAACTCACTTCCCATTGTGGTAGATGCAGATGGTTCGTTTCAATACACATTGAAACTTAAAGAAGGTGAAAATAAAATTGAAATAAATGCCACGGATATTGTTGATAATCAAGAAACAAAAAATCTTACAGTTCAATATATTAAAGATGAGTAATAGTTTTTTCTTTTCGAGTAATACCGATAAGAATACACAATAAAAAGAGAATAAACGGATGCAGTAAAATATTATCTCCTAACGACGCAAATGAAATATATAACATATAATAACCAGATACAGTAATTTTATTCCATATAGAGTATTGCATAAACAATAAAGCCAGCAAACCAAACAACCCGCTCGTAACTAATATGATAAGATAGCTTGAATGAAATGATGCGCCAGCATGTGAAGAGTCGGAAATAGTTTCTAAATTCAAATGCTCTCTTTCATATCGTATTCTGTTATATCCAATCCCCAATAAAGGTGCTTTTCCCCACATATCTAAACCAGATGTATAATCGTTCATTCTTGATTGGATAGAAAAAGTTCTTTTAATATTAACTCCTTCTCCCCATGATTTTGGAGTAACTAAGTAAACTAAAACAATTAGTAATAAAAAAAATATAATAAGATACGGTTTCTTTCTTAAAAAGAATAGTGGGATTATAGTAATAAACAAACTAATAATAACATTCCGTGAAAAAGTTAGAATTAAAAGAGTAATAAAAATAACAACAACAAAAATCTTGTTTTTATTAACTACTTTACTCTTGAAATTATGAGTAAGAAAAAAAAGTAATAACAAACCAAAAACTGAAGCAGATATAGATGAATCAAAAAATACACCAAACAGTCGATATAAATGTGGATCCCAACCTGCATATAGTAGATTTCTTAAATCAGGATATAAAAAATATTGAATTAAAGAAGTAACAATAATTCCTATTGAAGTAAATACCAAAAAGTTCTCACGTTTTGCAATATGCTTTTTATCTGTTTGAAAATGATAAAAGGTATAAATACCAAAAACTAAATAAAGCAACAAACGAATAAAATATGCAACACCAATACTATTCTCACCTAAAGAAAAATAAGAAATCCGGTAAATAAACGAGGTCAATAAAACAAAAATAAATAGAAAAAAAGATTTATCAACTCGCCAAAGTTTTACTAATGGCTTAAAGCTGTACTTTAAAAATAATGAAAAAACAAATAAACACATAGATAATTCATACACATATACATTTAGATGTTGATTAAAAAAAGATATCCTTCCGAGCTGTCCAAGTTGGAAAAGAAGTAGTGTTATAAGTAATAGAATATGTTGTGTCATAATCTATTTTCGTTTGTATTTTGAATTTGAAATAACTTTGTTCGAACTAAAAAGGAATGAAAACTCATAATAAAGGCATAAGCAAATCCTGCAGCTCCATCTAAAAAACCTAATTTAAAAAAATAGGTGTATATAAACTTTCCAAAAGGATAGAAAAGTATCTGAATAATATTTGAATGAACTTTATTCTTATACAACTCCTTTGCACGAATAGTACTATATATATTGATATCAGAAATAAATTCACTGATAGTTTGATGAGGATAATGATTAATATAACCTTTTACTCTACCAACCATTCCTATGGTATTAGGAATAAATTCTTCATGTACAGTTCCAACCCATTTTCCTATTCCTTTCTTAATTAATCGTATAATTCCTTTTTTATTTGCCTCTTTTATTTCTCCATACTTCAACTCATTTCCCCAAAAATAATCTCTTCTTCTTAATGAATAAGCTTTTTTACTATTCGTTGTAACCATTTCTACAATTTCATTTTTTAGTTGTAAACTAATTTCTTCGTCAGCGTCTAAAAATAAAATCCATTCATTTTTTGCTTTTGTCATAGCCCAGTTTCTCTGTTCAGCAAAATTTTCTTTAAGTTCTTTTTTAAGTAATATAATTTTAGATTTATTTAGGGTTTTGAATTTAAAATCTAGGATTTTATTAATTGTTCCATCTGTAGATTCATCATTAACTACAATAATTTCATCACAAAATTGAACAGATTTTAATGCTCTTTCAATATTTTTTTCTTCGTTTTTGGTTAAGATGATAACAGAAATTTTATTCATATAGAAAAATAGTAAATATCATATTATTGTTCGTCATTCTGGTAAGCCTCGCTAATAGCGGGCGCATCCAGAATCGATAAAATGGATTCTGGACAATCATAAGTGGTGCCAGAATGACGCTTACATTACAGAACAATACATTTCTTTTAATTTCTTTGTGGTTTTTTTACAATCAAACATATTCCTTACTCTTTCTTTTCCAATTGTACCAATTTTTAATCTTTCATTCTTATGAAAAATTAGTAAATTAAGGGAACGGAATAAGCATGAAATATCATTTTCCTTACAAAATATTCCAGCATCCCCTACAATTTCTTTGATAGCGCCAGTATCATACGTAATAATCGGGAGTCTAGTTGCCATAGCTTCTATAAAAACCATTCCATATTGTTCTTCCCAGGTCAACGTTTTTTTCGAAGGTGCAATAAAAATATCTGCTTTTCGATATTCTTCTGGTATTTCATCATATGTTTTACTAATAACTGACACTTTATTTTCAAGATTGTCTTTTTTTATCCGTTCAAGAAGTTTGTTCTTCTCAGATCCTTCCCCTACAAATCTTAATGTAATATTTTGAGATTTGATTTTTAAATTTTGAATTCTCTTATATACTTCATACACGTCCCATATTCCTTTTTCTTTTACCAATCTTCCTACGAAAAGGATTTGAATTTTGTTTGAGTTTTGAAATTTAGAATTTGTTTGTGATTTAGAATTTGGATTTTGGAACTTTTGTAAATCTACTCCCAGCCGTATTACGGATATTTTATTTTCCGTAACGCCCTCTTGAATAAGACAGCGTTTTGCTTTTTCTGTATGACAAATAAAATGATCGGTATATTTAATTACAAAATATTTGTTATTCTTTTTTTTAGATACCGTTTCATTATTGTGTGGAATAGTTTCCCAAGATGTCACAACTAGTTTTTTAATTTTGTTTTCTTTACGAAGTTTGGCAAGTTGAAAGGAATAATGATAATGGGGATCTGCGGTATGGAAAATATCAAATTGCGAAGCATATTTTTCCAACCCAAAAAGGTTTTGAATATCGCCTATTGTCCTGTTTGCAATTGCTCTTCCACATCGTCCAATAACATTATAGTCTGACAAACTTGGCAATCGAATGACCTTAAATAACAAGTTTTGATGAATTGTTTTTATCGATCCGACACCCGTAACTTGTAACTTACAACCCTTTAACTCTTTAACATTATAGTTTTGTCCTTCAAAATTGTTTAAAAATGCTCCGCGAATCAATGCGATTTTAATCATAAAAAATCTTCTTTTTAAAACGAATAAAAACCAAATACAACAGAGTAATCAAACTTAATATTTCAGATAAAATAGTAATATATGATGAGGCAATGTATGAGTAATACGGAATAAATATGAGATTTAATATGATATTAAAAAGCGCTAGTAGTCCAAATAAATAGACTACATACCGGGACAAATCAGATACATAAAGAACATTAAGTAAAATTGAGTTAAATAGAATCAGGGGCAGCGCCCAAACAACAATATTTATAACAGGTAAAGCGTGTATATAATCTCCTTTCAAAAATAAGGGAAAAAAATAAGGACCAAGAATATAGGTGCAAATAACCACTGAAAAGCCAATTAAACCTAATAATAAGCTGTGTCTTTGAACCTTTTTGAAAAGTACATGCTTGTTTTCCCGAATAGTATGTGAAAATAAAGGTATTGAAACGGTATTATAACTTGAAGCAACAAGAATAAGTGCTTCCATAAATTTATAACCTGACGAATATATTCCAACTGCTTCTTTTCCTTTTAAAAAAGAAAGTATTAATATATCGATTTTAAAATATATTCCTGCAAATAAACTGATAAATACAAAAATATAAGACTTTTTAATAATGGCAAACCATTTTTTAACATCAAAACGTATAGTCAAATTTGAAACTAATTTCCGGATAAGAATACCGTAAAAAATTGAATATAAAGAGTAAAAAATTGAAAGCATTATAAATATTGTGCGTAGCTTTTTAAACAGTAATAAACCAGCAATCAATGCGCTGATCAATAACGTATTGAGTGCAAATGACAACAATGCAGTTTTTGTAAGTTTCTGTAAAACTGAGGTAATTATGAGATATGTTCCTGATGAAAAATTAAAAAAGATAACAAATGAGGTAAGAAAGATATATGCAATAATTTTGTTTTCATAGTGGAAAAAAACTGCTAAAACAATAGTTAAAATAAATACAATAAATGACAAAAATAAGCGCAACGAAAAAAGAGATGAAGTTTTTTCAGATTTGATCTTTTGCAAATAAACCAATCCGTATGAAGAAGTTCCAAAATCAACAAATGGAGACAATAAACCGACATGCGCCCAAACAAGTGTATAGATACCGTATTCAGCTACTGTCAAGTATCGGATAAGAAATAGAAAAAGAATAAAATTAATAATTTTATTTAAAAACGACGAGATATTAAGGCTAAAGAAATTTTTTAAAAAAGGTGAAGTGAGAAAAAAACTGGTAAGAAGAGATCTTTCTTCCCAAACTGTTAAGGGTAATCTGATAATTTCCCGTATTTGTTTTACTATCCCCCCATATCTAAAAAGAAAACGCAACCGATTTTTTGCCAGCATATACTTTTTTTCAAATCTCTCATCTGATATCTCATAATGCGAATAGGTGAATTTTGTATCGATGCCAAGCTTAAATCCGTTTTCTATTGATCTAAGTCCATATTCAACGTCTTCATAATACATAAAATAAGATTCATTAAATAAACCGATCTTTTCAATTAATGAGCGTTTTATTATCATTAACGATCCGGTAACAAAATCAGTTTTTTGAAAACGATTTTTGGGCTTTACTTTAATCAGTCCTCCGCTCATTCTCCATCTATCAATTGATCCGCCGTAAAAGCAAGTTCCATTTTGTTTCATGGTAAAAGACCACATATCAAAATATTCACTTCCCTCGCGTATATCAGCTTGACTAAGGGTATTAAAAGAAATGTCCGGATTGAGAACAATAAACAGTTCAGCATTATTTTGCAGTCCTTTTTTAATTCCCTTATTTACAGCCCAGGCATATCCTTTATTATGCACCGTATTATCTATCCAATAAATCTCGTAATGTTTAAAACCCAACAACGAAATCTCCTTTGTCAGCCTGTTAATTTCTTTTTGAGGGGTACGATAGAGGACAATAATAAATGCAGTCTTCATTAAGATATATTTTTGACAACGGTTAATAATTTCGAACTAAACTTGCTCCAATTAAATGAGTTTTGTTTTACTGAATAAACCGTTTTTTTCTTACGAAATTCTTCCTTCATTGCTAAAAGAAAATCATTATCTGATTTAGTTATACGTAACCCTTCAAAATATGGCTTAAATTCTAAATAAAGAGGGAGGTCGTTTGTTATAACCTTTTTTCCCAAAGACAATGCTTCAACTACCGGATAGCAAAACCCTTCAACCAACGATGTATTTAACAGTGCAATACAGTGTTTGTAATAAAATACAAGGTTTTTATCTGAAACATGTTCTAGAAAAATAAGATTTTTTTGAATTTTTAAAAAGAGAGGAAGTTTAATAATATGCTCCCAATATGACTGTTCTTTAACACCGATGAGAACAAGTTTTACATGCAGGATTTTTGTTTCTGATATAAATACCTCAAAAAGGGAAAGAAGTTTTTCAATATTCTTTATTTTTTTTATAACACCTACATATAGGAAATAGGGATTATTTATTGTACGTTCATTGGTTGCCTTACTCTGAATGACGTAATTTACTCCAGGATATATAGTAATGACCTTATCCGGTTTAATGGTCGGAAATTGGTTCAATAGTTGATTTCTGACTGTTTTAGAAAAAACAATTATTTTATTAGCTGCAAATACTGAATAATTTGTCTGCCAAATAAACTTTTCACTCTCCGGATAGTAGTCCGGAAAATGATAGAAGCCAAAATCATGAATAAATACTACTGTCTTTTTAAATAAGCGGATAATAGGTGGAATTATTCCGGAAAATCCCATATAAACATTAATTCTGTCTAAAAAACATTTCAGGGGAACAAAAAGAAATGAAAAAAACTTACGGGGTAAGTTTACATAACGAATAGTCTTACTGTTTGAATGAGCAGACTGTTTCGAGAAATAATAATAATAAAATGTTAAAGAAGATTCTTGTTTTAAAGGAATACTCACAAGAAAAGAGCTGACTAATCGTTGAATCCCGCTTTGAATGGTTGATTCAGGATTAAAGTCTCCCCCATCAATTCCGATCTTTATTTTTTTCATTAAATAATGCTATAAGTTGATTTAACAAGCTTAATTATATACAATAGGATACTTTTTGTGTTTATGAAATTTATGAGTAACAAAGTAAAATCTATTTTTGCAGCTCTTTTTCTGCTCTGTATTAATGTTATTTTTTTTTATGATGTTTTATTCTCGGGGAAAACTCTTTTTACCGGTGATAATATTTCATTAAATATTCCCGGTAAGATCTTATTGCGCTCCATTATTGCCAACAAAGAACTTCCCTTATGGAACCCATATTTGTTTTCAGGGATGCCGTTTTTAGCTGATATTAATTTCGGTGTTTTAGCACCAATAAATTTTTTATATTTTATTTTTGATCCGTTTACCGCTCATACGTTCAATGTGGTAATTGCAATATGGTTAATAGGATTTTTCATGTTTTTATTTTACCAATCGCTAAAGTTGTCTTTTATTCCAGCAATTATTTCTGCTGTGATTTTTATGTTTTCCGGTTCTGTTTTTATCAACACTCTTAATACAGCTATTCTTAATGTGGTAATGTGGCTTCCTCTTATCATGTGGTCGCTTGAAATTTACTTGCAAAAAGATGTTCTATGGCGCGGGTTATTAATAGCCTCTCTATGTTCTCTGCAGTTATTCAGTGGCCATATTCAATATACCTATTACACGTGGTTATTTATGGTTATATATATAGTTTGGCGAACAAAACCTTTTTCTATTATTAAGTTATTCAAACATGTATGTATTATCTTTTTTCCCATTCTGTTACTTTCTGCCATTCAAATTTTTCCTTTTTTAGAATTTACACAACTTTCAACCAGACCGCAGCAAAATTTGTCATACGCAGAACAAGTCTCATTTGTCTCCTTTATTCGGCTTATTTTCCCTAACTTTTTTGGCGTATTAAAAGACGGCACTTCTTGGGGCGCAACTGCAGATATTAGCGGATTTATTGGTATTATTCCCTTATTTCTTATTATCTTTACTTTTGTGTTTCGTAAAATCAACTCCAAAGTAATATTTTTCTTTATATCGTCCATTGTTTTCTTGTTAATGAGTCTTGGAAGCAGGTCTCCAATATATCTTCTTGCATATTATCTTCTTCCTTTTTACGCACGATTCAGATCGCCAAGCAGTATTTTGATACTCTATTCTTTTTGTTTATCGATAGTCGCAGGATTTGGTTTTAAATATCTATTTCAATGTATTGATAATGGGAATATAAAAACTAAACAGTTCTTCCGTAAATCTATCCTTGTGTTTTCCATATGTTTTATTATTTCATTGTTACTAAAGTTATACGGGTTTGAGTATTTAATTACGTCAATTAAATACTTACAACAAATAACTCATCTTGCCTTTTTTACACGCTTTTTAGAATACTCAAGTACAAGAACGAATATTATTTACGGGCTTTGGATAAACAATTTACTTGTTACTATCTTTTTTTTATTTCTTTTTTCTGCGATTACATATTATTCCTATATGCAGAAAAACACAACTTTCTTTCATAAATTAATCTTTATTTTTCTTGTTTTATCAGAGCTCATGTTTTTTTCAGCTAATCTCAATGTCTTGACAAACAAAAATCTGTTAACCACACCAAAATCAATTATTACTACCCTTAAAGAAGATGTATCACCTTATCGTATTCTAACTTTAAAAGACGGTCCGAAAAAACCTCCTTTTGCAGATCCAAACTACTTTGTTGATGAGGCTATTAAGTCAATGACTTTTTTACAAAGTGATACAAATCTGTTCCATTTAATTCAAAGTGTTGATGGATACTCGTCTTTGGTATATCGCCCCTATGCAGAATACGTTATGAATAGATTACCTACTGATCCAACAGGAATTGATCTTATTAATCCAACAAGTAATAAAATAAATGAACTGAATGTTAAATATATTCTTACTGCCGGAAGATATCTTGAATTTTTAAAAAATACTCCACAGTTTATTCTTATAAATACATATTGCCATCCCTATCTTAAACGTACATTTTACATGTTTGAAAATTTATATATAAAACCAAGAGCGGAGCTAGTTGATAAAAAAAATGGATTAGTTACCATAACTTCTTACAAAATGAATGAAGTTCAAATAAAAACTGAAACAAATACTCCGTCTATTGTTTTACTTCGTGATGTGTATTATCCAGGTTGGAAAGCATTAGTTAATAATCAATTTCAGGAAATAAAACCTATTAGTATTTTTAGATCAGTTCATGTTCCTGCTGGTACATCATATATCACTATGATGTATCAACCGCTCAGTGTTATTATGGGAAGTATAGTCAGCGCGACTAGTTGGTTTTTATTGTTTTGTTATTTTTTGTTTCTATTTCTTTCAAATATCAGGAAAAAATACGTACAGAACTCCATATACCCGAAAGCAAGATCAAGAAATAAACGGATTAAACCATCTTTATAACCTTTATCTTTAATATATCGAGCCCATACCATATGGCAGGGATATAAAATCAGTTTTTGAAGAGATAATTTTTCGTTTTGCTGAGCTTTTTTCCTTGCTTCCCGATGTGCATAATCAGTAAATTTTTGAATTATCTGACAGGGTCTTCTGTAAGAATAATGAAGTATTTTATTTTGTAATAAATCGGTCAGTCCATTAATCTTCACGTGTTCATGTACCAGATTGCTATTTATTCTTGCCTTTTTACGTTTAAATAAACGGAGGATTCTATAATTTTCTCCGCCAAAATATATTGGTTTTCCAAAAAGATGATTTTGATACTGAATTTTATATCCGGAAACATTCGACAAACGACTATCGACTATCGACCTAATTTCGCCTTTTAGTTGTTGCGAAATTACTTCATCCGCATCTAGCATAAGAATCCATTCTCCTCTACATTTACTGAGTCCAAATGCCCGCTGTGAACCAAGGTCATCTTCGTGACGACTATATGTGACTGACTTATATTTTTTGGCTATAGATATAGTTTTGTCTTTTGAAAAATCATCAACAATAACAATCTCATCAGCAAGATTTGCAATAGATGACAACGATGTATCAAGTAATTCATCTGAATTTTTTGTAATCATCAAAACAGAAAGAGCAATAGCCATATTTCTTTAATTGTAACAAATATATTGTTATAATGGGATAAAATGAACTTTTTTTCAAGACTTATTTTTGTTTATATTTTTGTTTTAGGTTTAATCTTTACTCTTCTTGTTCCTCCATTCCAAAAACCAGATGAACAAGGACATTTTATACGAAGTATATTGCTCAGTCACGGAAAAATTATGTTAACGAACAAAGATGAAAAATTACCTGTAGAAAAACAATATTACGACCTTGTCCACGATCCTTTGTTAAACAAAATTCCCTATCATCCTCAAAAAAAGTTTAACCTTAACTGGTATAACCAATCTCCTTTTGCAAGTAAAGAGGTATACAAACTAGTAAACGAGGAAGCATGGGGACAGTTTATGTTACCTGCTAGTTCTTATATTCTATATATATTTGGCATTTTCGTTGCGCAAATCTTTCATCTAAATGCTTACCTAACTTTTTTCTTAGGAAGATTTTCAATGTTTCTTCTTGTGTTTATATGGATGCTGTTTCTCTATAAAAAAACTCCTCAATTGTATAAACCAATTATTTTGTTTGTTTTTTCTTTACCCATGTTTATTCATCAAATCACTGGTTATAACTATGACGCAATGCAGTATATGATGGGTTTAAGCATATTTGTTTTACTTCTTAAGAAATTACAACAAAAAACATTATCTCTGTTTGATCTTGGCGTATTATCACTATTCTTTATCCTTATTTTGATTATGAAACTTTCATTCGAACCCTTATTACTCTTGATATTTGTTATTCCATATAAAAAAATATCTAAAACATTTTCTGTTTATATAAAAAAAATTACAATAGTTATGGGAATAATTATTTTTGGATACATTGTATTTAAATTATCTTTTTTTATTTCAGCGTCTCAATACACTCATCATCCAAAGGGCGTGAATCCAATCGATCAGATGCAATATGTTCTTCATAATCCATTTACTTATCTAACTATTTTTGCTCAATCTACTTTTCGTTTGGCCAAATTTCATATTCAAGGTAGGCTTAAGTTTCAAAAAATGGGTCTGAACTAACCACTTTAAACAGATATAATGCTCTAA
>Ga0066650_10000186_pt1 | contig 19060 bp, 19 predicted proteins | sample CryGey092014_all_FD_59539 | JGI IMG/M metagenome (GOLD analysis project Ga0066650, IMG submission 59539) | Groundwater microbial communities from aquifer - Crystal Geyser CG23_combo_of_CG06-09_8/20/14_all | ecosystem: Environmental > Aquatic > Deep subsurface > Groundwater | place: USA: Utah...
TATATTTATTTATAGTGCAAGTTAAAAGATTCAATAAAAAACACAAACCTTAAAATTAAACTTATGGTTGATTTTAAAATAAAAAAAATATTTAATATTTTTACTTGGAATATACAGAAAAAAACATTATATTTGTTTTTTTAGATAGAAATGTTAATATTCTGATAAAAAAAACACAAAAAAAACATTAGAAATAAAATAAAATATTATATTTGCACAGTTAAAAATAAAACGTTATGAACAATTTTTCTGAAAAACTTAAAGAATATTTTGAGAACACATCTCAAGGTAAGATATTAGAAGATTGGGCAAAAAGTAAAGAGTACGACAATATAGGCCCAACAATTGCCGAGTTTTTAATTAGTTCTCAGCAGTTTTATCCTTATACTAATGACCTAAATAATTGGTGTATGGAATATACCAATAATCAAATAAGCCCGAAGTTTTCTTCGGGTTTTTTATTTAATAACAATTTAAATCAATATGCAAAAAGCCGCCTTCTCAATAATTAATTACAGATTTGATAAAGTAAGTATTAATTTATCAAATCACAAATCTAATGATTTGTGCTTAGATTTTGACACAAAAGGGCTTTATGATAAGAATAATTCTACTTTTGAATTAATTTTTTCAATAAAGGTATTTAATGAAAATAGTATTGAAAATCCATTTGTTGAAGTTCAATGCAATGGAATTTTTAAGTTTGATAATAATACAGCCTTTGGTGAAATTCCTGATTTCTTTTATAGAAATTGTATTGCTATATTATTCCCTTTTCTTAGGGCATATATAAGTATGATTACAATTCAATCTAATGTACCAGGTATAATATTACCTACATTAAATTTAACTTCATTGGAAGATAAACTCAAACATAATACATCTTTAAAATAATTCGATATTTGTGACAAAAAAAGTTGTTTATCAAACTCTTGAAGATAGAGAAAACCCTGATTATATCGAAAGTGACGGACCTTTTCCATGTAAAAGACTTAACGCTTGGCTTGGAGAAGGATTTTATTTTTGGGATACATTTATAGAAAATGCACACTGGTGGGGCTCAGAAGGTGCTAATTATAATGATGGGTATGTAATATGTAAATCTGAATGTGATTTTACTGATGAAAAATGTTTTGATTTAGTTGGTAATACTGAACATATATTAGAGTTTGCAAAAGCAATTAAATTAATGAAGGAAAAAGGCTTATATAATGACCAAACAACTGTTGCCCGTATTATTTATCATTTAAAAGATGTATTGAAAATGTTTAATTATGAAGCTAGTCGAGTATATGGAGTTAAAAGCAAATTATTAAATTCAAAATTTAGTGCTTGTATAAATTTCCTTCCAAGTAAACCTCAGTATTTAGATATTTTACCTGCAATTCAAATTTGTTTTTATAAAAAGAAGAGTTTAAATTTAAGAAATTACAAGATTGTATTTCCTGATGAATATATTGATGGATATGGAATTTAATACATTACATTGTAAAATTATTTTTTTTTAATTTTAGATACTCCTAAAAAAAATATTTTGATAGAAAACAAGACAGATTAAAACAAAATATTCACAATTAAAAAATGGAATGATTATAAATAATTCAATATCAAACAACAAACATATTTGCAGAGTGTTCCCGTACATCCCACAAAAATAATTAATTTTAATAATGATTTGACTTATAATAATTTTTTTTTTCTTATTCCCTTCTTATTAATAACATTCCAGTTGTCAGGTAAATAATCAAATTAAAAAAAATATTCTACAGGTGATTAAAAACTAAATACTCCTTTTTTTTGATTTTTTTACATTAATTCGTAGTATTTTTTAACCTTTGTAGTTCTAAAGCATATAAACTCATAAAAATATATACACAATGAAAGAAACGCAATTAAAACAAAATCCTAATCCATTAGTCCAATATCTGCAAAAACCAGCAAATGAATTTACAAAAGCTGACATTATTAAGTATATCGAAGATAATAAAATAGAAATGGTTAATTTTCGTTATGTTGGTGGAGATGGAAGGTTAAAAACATTAAATTTTGTTATACAAAGCAGAGAACACTTAGAAAACCTTTTATCATCAGGTGAAAGAGTTGATGGTTCGAGTTTGTTTTCATATATTGGAACCTGTTCCAGTGATTTATATGTAATACCTCGATTTAAAACTGCTTTCATTAATCCATTTAGCGAAATACCTACCCTTGATTTGCTTTGTTCTTATTATGATAATGATGGATTGCCCTTTGCAAGTTCCCCTGAAAACATACTTAAAAAAGCACATGCTTCTTTGAAAAAGATAACAGGCTTTAATTACGAAGTAATGGGAGAATTAGAGTATTATGTAATAAATGAAGCCGAAAATATTTTCCCCGCTAATGACCAAAAAGGCTATCACGAGTCGGGACCATTTGCTAAATGGGAATCTCTTAGAACAGAAGCAATGAAAATGATTGCTCAAACTGGCGGTTTAATTAAGTATGGACACACTGAAGTAGGTAATTTTTATTTAGATAATAAGTATTTTGAACAAAATGAAATTGAATTTATTCCTACTACACTTGAAGAAGCCGCCGACCAACTTATTATTGCTAAATGGATTATTAGAATGTTGGCATATCAATATGGTGTTTCAGTTAGTTTTGCCCCTAAAATAACCATTGGAAAAGCAGGAAGCGGATTGCACATCCATACCAGATTAGTAAAAGATGGTAAAAATATGATGATTGAAAACGGCAAGCTGAATGATGTTGCAAAAAAAGCAATTGCAGGTTATCTTACACTCGCTCCTTCCCTTACTGCGTTTGGGAATACCATTCCTACTTCTTATTTCCGCTTAGTTCCTCATCAAGAAGCACCTACCAATATTTGTTGGGGTGATAGAAATCGTTCTGTTCTTGTACGTGTTCCTTTGGGTTGGATTAACGATACAAATATGATAAATGATGCAAATCCATTAGAACCTAAAGTGAATGGCGACTTTACTATAAAACAAACCGTAGAATTCCGTTGCCCTGATGGTTCGGCTGATATTTACTTATTACTTGCAGGCTTAACCGTTGCTGCGCGTCATGGTTTTGAAATGAAAAATGCCATTGACTTTGCTAATAAAACTTATGTAGATGTTAATATTTTTAACGAAGAACACAAAGACCGTGTAAAAACGCTTAACCAATTGCCAGTTTCTTGTTGGAATTCCGCTGAATGCCTCGACCAACAAAAAGATATTTATACAAAGTATGATGTTTTCCCTTTTGATATTATAAATGGTATTATTGCCAAGCTGAAAAAATATGAGGATAAAGATTTAATGAAACAACTAAAAGGTAATGATGCTGATTTAGTTAAAATAGTCGATAAATATTTTCATTGCGGTTAGGATTGCTTCAACTCTGTTATCTTTTTTTATTTTGAATAATTTATTTAAAAACAGCCCACTAAGAAAAAAAACCTGGATATTTCCTTGGAAATACAAAGAAAGTTTTGTTATTGCTTTTGGTTTGCTATTGATAGGCTTCTTGCTTGAGCTTTTTAGTAATGGGGGAGGGTTCTACTCACCAACTTGGCCCAATAACTTAATTATTCTATTATCCCTTGTCGTTTATATTATTTTTACTCATTTTTTTGTAACACATCCTTTAATTAAATGGCTGGGAAGCATTCCTGCTGCCATTTCTGCGATTATTGTATTTACCACTCTTATTTTGTTGATGGGCTTTATTCCTCAAAATAAAGAGAATTCAATAACAATTATCAATAAAATTGGTTTAAATCATATCACACAAAGTTTTCCTTATGTTATTATTTCTTTTTATTTGCTAATCATACTAGGTTATACTATAACTAAACGATTATATCCTATTAACTTGAAGAATTTTGCTTTTTTTATGAACCATGCAGGTTTATGGGTTGTTTTAGCAACGGGTTCTTTGGGTGCAGGAGACATTGTTCGTCTTATAATGCCAATTCAGGAAAAGCAGACTTCAAAATATGCTTATGATAATAACAATAAATTATTTCAACTTCCTTTTTCTATTGAATTAATTGATTTTTCAATAGACGAATATCCTCCTAATATTATATTAGCTGGCATCGCTGATGGCAAAATTATTGCAAATAAAGACAAACAAAAACTTCCTGAAATAATTCAAGGGAAAACAATTAAAATGAAAGATTGGATAGTTTATATTTCCAAATATTACGAAATGTCATATATTTCTGATAGTTCTTATTATTTTTCTTCCGATTCAGGGGCAGTTCCTTCAGCATATATTATTGCAACCAATGTTTTTACTAATCAAATTAAAGAAGGATGGATTAGTTGTGGTAATTATAAATTTCAAAAAAATTATCTTATTATAGATAATAAAGTATTCATTGGCATGCTAGAGCCACCTGCAAAAAAGTTTAGTTCTAAAATAAAAATATATACCTCCGACAAAATAGAAAAAATATACACAATTGAAGTAAACAAACCTATTCGTGTGGAGGGTTGGGAAATATATCAAAGTAGCTACGATTCAGCGATGGGCAGATGGTCAACTATAAGTGTTTTTGAAATTGTAAAAGACTCTTGGTATAAAGCCGTTTATTTTGGAATAGTAATGCTGTTAATAGGCTCAATAATGTTATTCTGGCACGGAAAATATCGTTAATAATACAATTTATGAATATTTTTTCATTTTCTTTAATAGTTTACTGCATATTCTCTTTTTGGGTTTTGGGTTTATTAATGTTATTCATTTCAAAAGGGAATGCAACATTAAAGAATATTGGATTAATTAGCATTATCGGAGGTATATCACTAATTGTTTTTAATATTATATATTTATGGATATATTTAAATCGCCCTCCAATTCGTACATTAGGTGAAACAAGATTATGGTATTCGTTTTTCCTTTCTACAATTGGGTTAATAATTTATTTTAGATGGAAGTATATATGGATATTACCTTTATCTCTTTCATTTGCAGGATTATTTCTATTACTTGACTTGGTAAAACCCGCAATATTTGATCAAACATTGATGCCAGCCTTGCAAAGTCCTTGGTTTATTCCACATGTAATCGTCTACATTATTGCTTATGCCTTATTAGGTATCACAATGTTAATATCTATAAAAGGTGTATTTCTTCTTTATAAGGGAAAATTCAATAATGATTTATTGATGATGTGTGATAATATTGTATATATCGCTTTTTCTTTTTTAACAATGGGCTTGTTATTTGGAGCTTTATGGGCAAAAAATGCATGGGGAAGCTATTGGACTTGGGATCCTAAAGAAACCTGGGCTTTCATTACTTGGATGAGCTATTTACTATACATTCATTATCGAAACTATCATAAAACAGCTGTCAAAATTCCACTTTTTATTTTGTCTTTGTCTTTTATAATATTGTTATTATGCTGGTTTGGTATCAATTATATGGCAGCTGCCCAAAACAGTGTGCACGTTTATTCAAATTAATTCTTCCCTAAAATGAAAATTTATGATGAAAAGTATTTAAACTTTATTTAGTTTTACAATAAATATATACAAAAAAATAAATAGAAAATGAGAACAGAATTTTATAAACTGATTAAGATTACTTTTATTTTCGCCTTTGCCATTTTTATTACATCAATTATTTTTGGTCTTTTTTTAAAAGATTTAATATGTGACTTTTATTTAGATGTACCCTTTGATGTTCGCAAAGATATTGAGTTGGTATCGTCTTTAAACTATGGATATGTTATTTTCTATGGAGCCGTATTGCCAATTTTGCTGTCGATAGTAATGTTTGTTTTTCGACACGAATTGTCAGTTGGAACTATCAAACGATTGCGTATAGCTTTTTACAACTTCTTTTTAGGGTCGCTTATTTTGTTGTTATATGCTATTTATATTAATTTGTTTACATTATATTGCCTTATCAAAAATCCTACTATCCCTATGGCTGTTATTGATAATGATTTATTTGGAGGCAATTACCTAATTGGTTTCATTATCAGAACGTTTGCTAATTTATTTATTGCCATTGGTTTAATATGGAGTATAATGCAATTATGGTTGAGTATTAGAAAAATCGAAAAAGTTAAATAATCTTCTTTAACACTAATCAAATCAATTTATTTTGAATAAAAATAAAGAAGAATCCCTATTATGATTCAAGGTGGACTTCGTATTATTAAAAAACAATTTAAACAAAGCCAAAAGGGTAAACCTTTGCTTTCAATTATTACTGTTGTATTTAACAGTGAAGATTTAATTGAAAAAACCATTCTAAGTGTTAAATCTCAAACTTATGACAACATTGAATATATTATCATTGATGGTAATTCAAATGACCATACAATTGATATAATCAAGAAATACAATGATTTTATTGACTTCTGGTTGAGTGAACCAGATAAAGGGCTGTATGATGCAATGAATAAAGGCATTGAAAAGGCAAATGGTGATTATTTTTGGTTTTTGAACTCTGGTGATTTAATATTTTCACAAAATACGGTAGAAGAAATATTTAAAAATTTTACTAATGCTGATATATATTATGGCGAAACAATGATGATTGACATAAAGGGGAATGATATAGGTATAAGGCGTTTAAAAACACCTGAAAAACTTAATTGGAAAAGCTTACAAAAAGGCATGGTTATTTGTCATCAAGCTATTATTGTAAAATCTTCTGTTGCTTCAAATTATAATCTAATTTATAGATACTCTGCTGATTTTGATTGGGTATTATGTGCTCTGAAACGCAGCACAAACATAATAAACGCAAACCAAATCATTGCTAGATATTTGCAAGAAGGACTGTCAAGAAATAACATTCTTAATTCTCTAAATGAGCGATTTACAATAATGGTCAAAAACTATGGTATTATTCCCACAATTCTTAACCATTTTATTATTTCTATTAAATTCTTTTATTTTCTATTACGCAATAGGCGTTTTTAGCTTATTTTTCTTGTATATTCTGTAACCTAAAGAGCCTAATAGAAGTAATATAACGAGTATAGAGCTATACAATGCTATTATTTGTCCCTTATAATAAGACTTAGGTTCAAATTTGAATTCTATCTTGTGCTCTCCATCTGGAATAATCATCGCTCTTAATACGTAATCAGCCCTAAAATATGGAACACTACTTCCATCAATATAAGCATTCCAGCCTTTATCATAATAAATTTCAGAAAAAACCGCTAGTTGTTCTTTATGTGTTGTAGATTGATATGTTAAATAGTCCGGTTTATATTCTATTAATTTAATAGAAGCCAAAGTATCTCTATTATTCTTATATTTTTCAACTAAACTAGCGAACTTTTTATCTATCACAGCGGTTTGCCAAGGACTTACTCTTTTTGTTGTCGTAATTTCAGAATTTGCATCATCAACGAGCTTGTATTCATTTACAAACCAAGCATTGCCATAAGCATGGGCGTTAAGAAGTGGAGGTGCTGAAGGATTATAAATAATATATTTTGCATTAAGCATATTTAAAGTCCTGCAATTCTTAAATGCGATATCAAATAATGAATCTGTAGGTTTGCTTGAAAATACATTTGTTATTTTTCTAATATCATTGGTAATACAACTATCAATAAGTTCTTGGTAGCGTTTTAATTTGGCTCCATGGTATCCACCAATAGATTTGTGAAAATAGGAGGTATTTACTTCATTAAAAGGGTTATTAAGGTTTAATACCCTATAATTTAAATTTTTATCTTTTAAAATAGCTTCATCTGCAAGAGACTCAACAAATTCATTTTTTGCATAGCTTTTCTTTACAAACGAATCTGAATTAATATAACGTTTTGCAACGCCCCACATATCAAAAATGATTAATAGGGCAAATAGAGCAATAAAAACGTTGGTTTTAATTTTATTTTTTATAAATAACCATATTGTACCAGCTGCAAATAAAATTAAAATCAAGGTACGAAAAGCATCCCATCGCAGCATGCTTGCCCTATCTATATAAAGTGCATTAAAAAACCAATTGGGATAACCATAAGCCATATATTGCGAATCGTTGCTGGTAGTAAATTTGAAAAACGCATTTGGAATCGCGAAAAACAAGAAAGCTAAACCTCCAACTATTGCAACAGAATAGATTACTGGTTTTATCAATTTGGTTTTATCAATTTCTTTTTTAATGAATTCGTTGAGGGCAAGAAATGCAAGTAATGGCATTGTAAGTCCTGCAATCACAAGAATTGATGAAACTGTTCTAAATTTATTATAAAATGGAAAATGATAAAAGAAAAAATCGCTAAACCATTGCAGATTACTTCCCCACGATAGTAATATTGAAAGAATTGTTGCACCTAAAAGCCACCATTTTTCTGGACCTTTAACAATAAACAAACCAAGCACAAATAAAAAGCAAATAATTGCACCTGCATAAGCTGGTCCTGAAGTAAAAGGCATCTCACCCCAATAGGTTGGTGCATTTTTAATAACATCCTGTGGTTCTAAATTATATTTTTGTAAAAATTCGTCGTTTTGGCTTTTTGCAGTAGAAGCAGCTTCGTATAATGCTGAGTTTACTGACAAATCTTCATTTGAACTACTACCCATAAAATTAGGAATAAGCAAAGTAAAAGTTTCTGTTTTTCCATAACTCCATCCATAGGCATAATTTGGGTCAAGTCCATTTGATCGTTTTGTTGTTTCTGCTTGTTTTAAATCTGATTCGCCTCTTATAGTATATTTACCGTATTCATAAGTAGTCCATAAGTTTGTAATATTTGGTAAAAAAGCAAACACAACAGCAACAATCAATATTGAAGATGCTAGTAGAAATTTTTTAATTTCTTTTTCTAAAAAAGCATAAATTAATTTAACAATTACCATTACAAGAATAATAAGCATTAAATAATAAGTCATTTGGATATGATTGGCTGCTATTTCTAATCCTAACGCAAAAGTGGTAAGTAAGCCGCCAAATATATATTTTTTATTGTAAGTCATTAATATTCCAGCAAGAACCAAAGGCATATATGCAATTGCATAAGTTTTAGTGATATGACCTGCACCAATTATAATGAAATTATAGGTAGAAAAAGCAAAAGCTATAGCTCCAACCAAACTTAGCCACTGGTTAAACTTCAAGGTGATTAATAATATGTAAAATCCTAAAAGATAAAGAAAAACTATAGCAACAGTAGTATATGGTAAACCAAATCTTATAAAACTATTGATATAATAATAAATATTTTGTTGAGTTCCTCCTTTTATTTGAAAGGCTGGCATTCCACTAAACATAGAATTTGTCCATTGTGCATCTAAACCTGTTTTAGCTTTATAATCTACCAATTCTTGAGCAGCCCCTTTTGCATGCGTAAAGTCTCCTTGCTGTAATACTTTACCTTCGAGCACAGGAGTAAAGTAGGCATAAGAAATTATAACAAAAATTATTAATATGGCAAGATGAGGTAAAAGCTTTTTAAAATCAAAATTTTTCATAAGTAATTTTTTGAGTAAATGTTATTTTTAGTTAGATAGGGTTATTATTATTTTATCTCTTCATAATCAACATATTCTCCAACCTTATCAGTATTAGAATTAGATTTTGGAGGAATAAAATCTATAGATATTTCACCTTTCTTTTTTGTATTACGTTGTTGTTGCTGAAAATTCTCATTATTTTGATTAAATATTTTTTTTTGCATTCGATTTACAAACCTTTTCAATAGATAAGGAATTACAAACCTAAATAAAACAACAAAAATTATATAAATAATTAATATAAAAACAAGGAATTTTAACATTTCATTGGTTTATAAAAAAAGCTGTCCAAAAATAAATAGACAGCTCAAAATTAAACAAATTATTATGAAAACAAACAACCTAAACTAAAACAAATATCTTCTTAGATTAACGTTTGTGTAATTTTTCGTCAGAAACAGTTAATTTCTTTCTGCCTCTTGCTCTGCGAGATGCTAATACTCTACGACCATTTGCGGAAGCCATTCTTTCTCTGAAGCCATGTTTATTTCTTCTTTTTCTTTGCGATGGTTGAAATGTTCTTTTTGTCATGATTATGTGAATTTTTAGGAGTGCAAAAGTAAATATTTTTTTTATTTAAACAAAAAAATATTGCACTTTTGAGAAAAATAATCAAATAATTATTAGAAACTCGATGTGCAAAATTACCATTTATTTTTGTTATTTATTCATTGAAAGCAAGCCATTTTCCTTTTTATTAGTTTAAAATTTATCCTTTTAATAAAATGAAAATATTTAGTTTTATAAATAGTTCTTTAGACAATAATTTGTTATTCAAAGAGATACATTTAGCTTTTTATTTAAAACCAGAAACAGCTTTACTAAAGAACAATACTTCCTTTTTTATTCCTGAATTTTCTACTGATATCAGATGTTGTATGGGAGTTGCTGTTAAAATTTGTAAGTTAGGCAAGCATATTAAAGAAAAATTTGCTACTAATTATTACAATGAAATTAGTATTTGTGTGAATATAGTTGCTTATGATGTCTTAGCTAAGCTTATAATGTGTAAAATGCCATGGGATAAAGCCATTTCTTTTGATGGTTCAACAATTGTTGGAAGTTTCATTCAATGTAATGGGGATATTTTATCTAAAAATACTGATTTTAATATAACTATTAATGACAATATTAATTCAACTATCAATATATTAGAACTTCCAGTTGCAATTAATAAAGCAATAGAAGCAGCATCAGTGTTTTATACATTCAAAATTGGCGATTACCTTATAATTGAAGCACCCTATAATTATTTTCCTCTCAAAATAGGAGATTCTATTAATGGCTTTATCTCTGGCGAAAAAAAAATTGATTTTAAAATAAAATAATTCAATTTAATTAACCTTTATTTTTTTTTATTGTCCTTTTTTTTAACTTTGTATGGTCAAAAATAAATGAACAAAGGTGTTTAATGGTAAAATCTATTAAAATACAACTAGTAAGTATTGATTTGAATGAAGCAGAGAAAATTAAAAAAATTCTACTTTCTTCTGCTATTAATGCACATTTTCAAGAATGTTTATTTAAAAATTTTGACATAAACCAAATTAAAGTATTTTCCCCAGATATAATAATTCTATTATCAGACAACACCTATACAAATTTTGAAAAACATATCATTGAAATCAAAGCACTTATAAAAATATGTTTAATTCCAATTATTGTTATTACTGCTCATAAAAGCATAGAAAATTTAAAAAATGCTTTTGATATTGGAGTTTGGGATTACATTTGCCTTCCAATTGATGCTATTGAACTAAATTCACGCATATATTCTGCAATTAATATAAGCAATTTACTAAATCATCAACTTCAACAAAAAGAAATATTTGCTAACAAAACAAATGAACTTACTATTAGAAACAATGAAATTGAAAGCCTTTCAAAGATTACGAGTAAGCTAAATCACGCTATAATTATTATTGATGCGGAGAGTAAAATTGAATGGATAAATGAAGGAGTTTACAAATTATATGAATTTGCAAAAGAGGAATTGAGCGATGATTTATTTTTTAAAATAAAAGAAGTTAACAGTTTGTTCGAGCAACATTATAAAACATGCATTGAAACAAAAAAATCCCAAAGCTACCAAAGTTTCTTTAAACTTAAATCAGATAAAAAACGATATATACAAACTACTTTGTATCCTATTATTTATGGAGACGATATAAATACTGTTATTTGCATTGAATCAGATATTAGTTTGCTCAAAGAAAAAGAAGAATCACTCGAAACTAGTCGCGAAGAGTTCTTATATATGATAGAAGATATGGATAGAATTTCTGTAAACTTCGAAAATCAAAAGAAAGAATTTGAAAAACAAAAAAATGAACTAGAAAACGAAAAGAAAAAGTCTGATGAGTTGCTTTATAACATACTACCTGTTTCTATTGCAGAAGAATTAAAGCATTTTAATCGCGTTGAACCTAAATATTACGCCAATGTATCTGTTATGTTTGCCGATTTTCAAAGCTTTACAAAATCGTGCGAAAATTTGAAATTCTATGAATTGGTGAAACAATTAAATACTTATTTCATTAAATTTGATGAAATTATTGAAAAATATCGTATTGAAAAGATTAAAACTATTGGTGATGCCTATATGTGCGCTGGAGGATTGCCTACCGAAGACAAAACCAATCCGATGGAAGTGATATTGGCTAGTTTAGAAATTCAAAAATTTGTTTCAGAACTTAATGAAAAAAACCAGTCAAAGAAATTACCTTTCTGGAATCTTCGTTTAGGAATACATACAGGTCCTGTTTATGCTGGAGTGGTTGATAAAACTAAGATTGCTTACGATATATGGGGCGATACAGTAAATGTTGCAAGCCGTATGGAAGCTGGTGGTGAAATAGGTAAAGTGAATGTTTCGGAAGCAACCTACCAGCAAATAAAAGATTATTTTGATTGCACTTATAGGGGCGAGATTGAAGCAAAAAATAAAGGAAAAGTCAAAATGTACTTTGTTCAGCAAATAAAACCTGAATATGCTGAAGACGAAAACGGTTTAGCTCCTAATAGAAAGTTTGAAAAATTACTTAACTCAATATAATATTTTTTATACAAATAATAACCAAATATTTAATAGTTTTAAATAATAACTATTAAATATTTGGTTATTTAGTTTTTGAAATCGATATTTAATTTTATTAAGAATTAGTTTGAATATATTAATGTATCAGTTAAGGCTTTATATAAATTTTGAATTTGTGAAAGTGTGATTTCAGGGAAGCCAGAAGACATTGAGGAGCCAAGTTGTCCAAATTTAATTTTGTGTTGTAACTCATTAGGTTTATTTCGTAAAAATTTTCCTGCAGTCATACCAACTGTCCCATCTAAATCTGCAATTAGTTTACCATCAGAACCGTGACAGCCCAAACAATTTGATGAATAATAGGTATTACCATCAGCTGCTACGCCTGTTGTGCCAATATTAGCATAAACAGTTGTACGTGTAGGATAGGTGCCCGTATAAGTAGCATCATATAATTTAGATACATCTATAGCTCCTGTTTTTAGAAATTTTACTAAATCCCATATTTGAGCATCTGTGAGAATTTGAGAGTAATTTGGCATTTTATCTCCTTCTGTATAATTAGTATTTGCATCCCAAGTAGAAAGATCTGCAGCTATATCTCTTCTTCCTGAAGATTTTTTAATTCCATCAAATAATTCTTGTGGAGTTTTACTTTGTGCATAAGCATATAAACCCAATGCAGCAACGTGAGGTCTATTTGCATTGGCACCTCTATTGCCATAAGAACCGTTTTGTCCTAATAGATCCCAAGCATGACATTGTTTGCATCTAAAAAAATCTGATTTTGCAATAAATTTTGCCATATTTGCATCACTTTGATTAAAACCTGTTTCTACACTCCAAAATTTATCATATAACTGTCCACCATTCGCTGCACTTGCTGAGGTATAAGCTACTGGTTCGGTTGGTGTTGGAGGAGAATCGTCAGATTTCTTTTTACAACTAATTATTACTGCTACAATAAATGCAAATAATAAACCTATCGATAAAAGTAAATTTAATTTTTTCATAATACTTTTTAATTAAATTAGTAAATTCGAAATAATTAGCAAAGATAAAAAAAAATATCAAATAAAAAAATATTATTACATTTAAATACTTAAATATTTTACTTACATTTGTATTATTAAATTAAATTAGTAATAAAAAATAAAATTATGAGGTTGCTAACGGTTACATTTATATTTATATTAACAGTTATTGTTTTAGTCTTCTCTTGTAAACATGAGCCAGACATTTCAACTCAGCCACAAATTTGTTTTAACACGCAGGTTTTACCAATTTTTCAAATAAACTGTGCTTATTCTGGCTGTCACGACGAGCATTTTGAAGATGGTATCATATTAACAGACTATACTAAAATTTTAAATGCTGGTATAACTCCTGGAAATGCTAAAAATAGTAAGATTTATAAAGTGATTACTGACAATTATGGCAATTTTATGCCTCCTAAAAATCCTTTATCGGAACAACAACGCCAAATTATTGAACTTTGGATTAATCAAGGAGCTAAAAACTCTATTTGTAGTGATACTGCCACACCACCTACAGCAAAATTATGCTTTAATCAAGATGTGCTCCCTATTCTTCTTTCAAATTGTGCCATGTCTGGTTGCCATGATGCTGCAACACAAGCACATGGCGTTAATTTAACAAACTATTCTTCCATAATGGCAGAAAATGAATTAGTTATTCCTAATAATCCAGATAATAGTAAATTAATTAAAGTATTAGCTGGAGGGGAAGATCAAATGCCACCTTCGGGTTATTCGCCTTTAACTCAAAATCAAATTAATATATTAAAAACTTGGATTTCAGATGGTGCTACAAACGATAATACTTGTGTGTGCGACACCTCTTATGTTTTATTTGCAGGAGTAGTTGCACCCATCATATCAAGCTCGTGTCAGGGTTGCCACAGTGGCTCTTCTCCTTCTGGTGGAATTTCTTTGCTTTCTTATACCGATATTAAAGCGCAAATGGACAATGGGAAATTATGGAATTCAATTAATTTAACAACAGGAACCCTTCATGCAATGCCTCCCTCTGGTAAATTATCAAATTGTAATATCAGCAAGATTAGAATTTGGAAAGACGCGGGTGCTCCTAACAATTAACAATTAACAATTATTAATAAAGAATTAATTATTTTGAAAATGAAATATACAATCAAATTAATATTTATCGCTTTTGCATTTAGTGTAATTCTTTATGGATGCTATAATGATAGCGAAGAATATTTGTATCCAAATATAACCAATAACTGCGATACAAGTAACGTAACATTTACTGCCAATATTAATGCTATTAATACTGAAAACTGTTTAAATTGTCATCAGGGAAGTGGAGCAGGAGGAGGAATTGATTTAAATGGTTATGCCAATATAAAAATTCAAGTTGACAATGGTAAATATATTGGTACGATTAAACAATTACCTGGTTATTCGCCTATGCCAAAAGGTGGGAACAAATTGTCTGATTGCAAGATTAATCAAATCGATATTTGGATAAGAAACGGAGCACTTAACAATTAAATGAAAAATAATGATGAGAACAATAGTTATAATTTTTATTTCTTTTCTAATTTCTACAGGTATTTCAGCTCAGAGTGAGTTGGATTCTCTATTAATGCTTAACAACCAAGATGAAACAAGCTTTACATTTGCTACCTTCAAAAGTACTAGAGTTATTAATGGTCAATCCGTTGAAAAAGTGCCTTTTGGTAATCTTGAATTTCGCATTTCTCATAGATTTGGTAGCACTAAAGGGGGAGGATATGAATTTTTCGGATTAGATCAAGCATCTGAACGGCTTGGTTTTGAATATGGACTTACAAAGTGGATGTCGATAGGCATTGGAAGAAGCACTATTCAAAAAAACTTTGATGGATTTACTAAAATTACTCTTTTTCGTCAATCGTCTGGTAAAAAATCTTTTCCTTTAACTATTGACTACTTTGGAAGTATTGTTGTTACATCTCTTAAATGGGCAGAACCAGATAGAAATAATTATTTTAGTTCACGTTTAACATACTGTAATCAGTTACTTATTGCTCGAAAGATGAATGAAATGTTTTCTTTACAACTGATGCCTACAGTAATTCATAAAAATTTGGTTAAAACTGAAATAGATAGAAATACAATTCCTGTTATTGGTATTGCTGGTCGTATTAAGCTGACCAATAGAATTTCTTTTTCTACGGAGTATTATTATGTGATAACAGCTTCCAGAATGTCAGTTACAGAGAAGAATATGAAAAACTGTTTAGGAATCGGATTTGATTTCGATACTGGTGGTCATATTTTCCAATTGCATTTTACCAATGCCAGTAGTATGGTTGAAAAAGGTTTTATCACTGAAACCCCTGACAACTGGATTAAAGGAGAAATCCATTTTGGATTCAACCTTAACAGACAATTTCCATTAGTGAAAAATAAAAATATGTAATAATGTTACAATTATTGATAAATCAACTCAAATAAATTAAAATTAAAATAAATATATTATGAAAAAAGGAATTTTTATAAACTTGTTATTGATATTCATATCTATGACTTTGTTTTCACAAAACAAATATTCTGCAAAAGAAACAACAATAATGTTTTTTTCAAAAACTACTGTTGAAAATATTTTTGCCACTAACAAAGCAGCTGCTGCAATTATCGATTTTGATTCAAAAAACTTTGCATTTGTAGTGCCAATCAAATCATTTGCATTTGCATCTGAATTAATGAAAGAACATTTTAATGAAAACTATATGGAAAGTGTTAAATATCCTAATAGTTCATTTAAAGGTAAAATTGAAGGAGTTTATGATATTACAAAAAATGGAGAGTACAAAGTGAATGCCGTTGGAAACCTTGAAATGCATGGGGTTAAACAAGCAAGAACTATTCCTGCTACAATTAATGTAAAAGATGGAGTAATCTCTATTAAAAGTAATTTTAAAGTAAAATTGGTTGACCACAAAATTACAGTTCCTAGTGTAGTTAATCAGAAAATAGCTGAAGAAATTGATGTGAGCGTTGCAGGAGTGTTGCAAAAATATGTAAAAAAATGATTTTTATTAACAAGTAATAAAAACAGCCCAAAATTCTATCATCAATTTTGGGCTGTTTTATTATATCTTTGTAATGGAATGTTTCAATTGATTTCAATATAAAATGTGCGGAATTACCGGAATATATGCGTTTACAGAACAAGGGAATAGCTTTATTTCTAAAACATCAAATGCAGTAAATGCTATCATTAAAAGAGGTCCCGATAGTAATGGTGTTTTTTTTCATAATAATGTTGGATTAGGACATGTTCGACTTTCTATAATTGATGTGAGTGAAGCTGCATCTCAGCCATTTATTGATAAAACAGGCAGATTCGTTATTGTTTTTAATGGGGAAATATTTAATTTTAAAGAATTAAGAGAAAAACTAACCCAGAAAGGAATTAGTTTCCGCACCCAAAGCGATACTGAAGTTTTACTCAATTTGTATATTACCGAAGGAGCAGCATTTCTAAATAAATTGAATGGTTTTTTCGCTTTTGCAATTTACGATAGAAAAGAAAATTCATTGTTTATTGCTCGCGATAGATTGGGAATTAAACCATTGTTAATTTATAATGATGAAGATAAATTGATTTTCGCTTCAGAAATGAAGGCTTTGTTGGCTTATGGCATTTCTAAAGAAATTGATACAGAATCGCTCTATAGTTATTTGCAACTAAATTATATTCCTGCACCATACAGCATTTTTAAAAATGTTGCAAAGCTTCAACCTGGTTCTTATTTGGAAATTAAACACAATACCATCAAAAAATCTATATATTATGAAATTCCTTATTTAGCAACAAATAATTATACCAATTTATCATACGATACAGCACAAAAGGAATTAATAAATTTGATGAATCAATCTATTCAAAAACGATTGATTGCAGATGTGCCTTTAGGTGCATTTTTGAGCGGTGGTATCGATTCGTCTGTTATTGTTGCAATTGCTTCGCAATATGTTGACCAATTAAATACCTTTTCGATTGGCTATAAAGATGAACCTCTTTTTGACGAAACCATATATGCAGAGCTTGTTGCAAAGAAATACAACACCAATCACACCACTTTTAAGCTAAGCAATAATGATTTATATGAAAATTTATTTAAAGTTTTAGATTATACAGACGAGCCTTTTGCAGATTCTTCCGCATTGGCGGTAAATATTTTAAGTATGCATACTCGAAAGCACGTTAAAGTTGCTCTTTCGGGTGATGGTGCCGATGAATTATTTGCAGGTTATAATAAACATGCTGCCGAATTTAAAATTAGAAAAGGAGGAATGCTTTTAAACCTCATTAAATGGAGCAATCCTTTATTTAACCAACTTCCACAATCGAGAAATAACAAATTTGCTAACATTAATAGGCAAATTGTCCGATTTGGAAAGGGAATGCATTTAAATGAAAAGAATCGTTACTGGCGATGGTGTGCTTATGCTGATGAATCGGAAATTGATAAGTTGCTCCTCTCTCAAATTAATAAAAACAATTATTTACAAAGAAAAAATGAAATTCTAAAGCATATTTGTCGAAATGGAAGCTTTAATGAAGTATTATCTACTGATATGAAGCTTGTTTTGCAAAATGATATGTTAGTTAAGGTTGATATGATGTCGATGGAAAATGCTTTGGAAGTGAGAGTCCCTTTTTTAGATTATCAAGTAGTTGATTTTGCGTTTACTTTGCCTGTAGATTATAAAATTAGAAGTAATTATAGAAAATGTATTGTTCAAGATGCTTTTAGAAATTATCTTCCCAGCGAATTGTACCAACGACCGAAGCATGGTTTTGAAGTTCCATTGCTAAAATGGTTTCAAAATGAGTTGAAATCATTGATAACAGATGATTTGTTAAATGATAACTTTATTGACCAACAACAAATATTTGAAGTTTCTGAAGTGAAGAAGTTGAAACAAAAGGTTTTTTCAAATAATCCTGGTGATGCAGTTGCACAAGTATGGGGTTTGATTGTGTTTCAGTATTGGTGGAAAAAATATTACGTCTGAAATTATTATTTTTCAATTTTAGTAATGAGCTAATTGAGAGTTAGAATTAACAAAATATAAATATTTTTTTTTCTGAATTAATTTTCATAATTATCAAATCCATTTTTTATTTAAAAAATTTATGTAAGTTTGACTATTATTTTTGAGCTTATAAAAATGAAAAAATACATTTTAGCATTACTTGCATTCACATTAAATATTACTATATATGGGCAAGCCAATAAATTTGGCATTCCTTTTATTAAAAATTATGCTCCTAAAGATTATGATGGTGCTGCACAAAACTGGGCAGCTATTCAAGATAAAAGAGGTGTCATGTATTTTGGAAACAACGATGATGGTGTTTTAGAATTTGATGGTAATAGTTGGCGAAAAATTGACATTCCCAATAAATCTATTGTTCGTTCTTTTGCAATTGATGAAAAAGGAACTATTTACGTTGGAGCCGTTGGAGAAATTGGTTATCTTAC
>Ga0066650_10000190_pt1 | contig 19014 bp, 10 predicted proteins | sample CryGey092014_all_FD_59539 | JGI IMG/M metagenome (GOLD analysis project Ga0066650, IMG submission 59539) | Groundwater microbial communities from aquifer - Crystal Geyser CG23_combo_of_CG06-09_8/20/14_all | ecosystem: Environmental > Aquatic > Deep subsurface > Groundwater | place: USA: Utah...
GTCCGTAATGCCTACAACCACACGGTGCGAGGTGAGGTGCGCGTGAAATAACCGGAGGCTGATTGGCGTGAAGATACAACGCTGGCCATGAACATTATCCTCTATTCACCTGAAGAGATTGACCACGAGATCGCAGACCTCGAGAGACATGTCCTGGAGGCATCCAGGCCTGCGTCTATCAGTCTGGAAAATCTGCTGGGCGGGCACGAATTTGTGCGCATCGCGGGGGTCAGTAATTTTTGGGATAATCAGCGGCATGTTAGCTTCATGCGGCACGTAATTGACTTCGCCACCAGTGCGCACGGCTACCAGGGCTTCTTGACCTTTGTGCTGGCGGGCACCCCCGCGCAGCTTGAGTTGTATATTTCTGTCAAGGACCACCAGACGGCCTCCAGCCTGCTTAAATCCGCTTTTCCTGGCATTCTGCTGGAGGAGAAACCTCCTATCGGATTGGATGCAGCCATGCGCTCGCGGTTGAAATACTCGGGAATGTTGAGCGGCATACCCTCCCGCAAAGACCGCTCCAGCCCTGAATCAACTGTCTCCGAACCTGGCTTTTACCACTTGGAGCGCATTGTGCGCGGCATGCAGCAGACATCCTGGATTTATATCGTCCAGGCATATGCCCGTCCATATGAGGGCCTGGTGGCAGAACGCCAGAAACTTCTCGCCAAGATCGCCAATCTGGCCTCTCAAACCCGCGGGCAGATCCAGCATTCCACCCAACGCTCCAACCGCGTATCCGAGATGATGGGGGGTGAAGTAATCAACCGTCAGGCTGAATATGCCGTGGAACTGCTGGAGCGCGAACTGGAGCGGTTGGAAACAGCCCAGGCAATGGGCCGCTGGCAGGCGGCGGTCTATTTTGGTACGGAAAAGCAGGCCGATGCCCAGCGGCTGGCCTCGCTGCTAACCGGTGTGCTGGCCGGCGGTGACTCGCGCCCAGACCCGCTGCGTTATCATTTCTGTGTGAACGGGGGCGTAAAACCCGAAAAGTTTCATACCTATCTGACCTCTGAAGAGTTGGCGCTGCTGATCCAGCCACCCCGCGAGGAAGCGCCTGGCTATACCGTGAGTGACTTGGCAATCTTTGATGTTGACTTCAAAGCGCCCAAAAGCCAGTCGGTCGCGCTAGGCGCCATCCTGTGGGAAGGTAACGAATTGAGCAGTAATTATTCCATACCGGTGGACGAGTTGACCCGCCACGCGGCGGTATTCGGCGTGACTGGCAGCGGCAAAACCACCACATTGCTCAATCTTCTCTACCAGTTGCGCAGCCACCGACCACCATTCCCCTTTATGGTGATTGAACCGGCTAAGACGGAATATCGCGCGTTGCTGGGGCACATTGAGAACAATGCAGCCAGCGGCCCGATACCAGACTTACAGGTCTATACCCTGGGCAGTGACACCCTTTCACCGTTCCGTCTGAACCCCTTTGAATTTGACCTGGGTGACAAACCCGGCAATGCTCCACTGTTGAGCCACATTGACTTTCTCAAAGCAGTCTTCAATGCCGCTTTCATCCTGTATGCCCCTATGCCTTACGTGCTGGAGACAGCACTGCACGAAATTTATGAAGACAAAGGCTGGAATCTGGCCACCGAGATGAATGTCCGACTCGGTGACGAAGACTGGGAGAACCGCGCGCTGTACTCGATCTTCCCCACCCTGAGCGACCTGTACAACAAAGTTGAGCAGGTGACCGCCCGGCTGGGGTATGAGTCACGCATCGAACAGGACGTTATCGCCGGATTGAAAGCACGTCTGGGGGCGCTGCGCATGGGCGCCAAGGGGTTGATGCTCGATACACCTCGCGGCATCCCGATGTCCACACTGCTGCAAAAGGCGGTGGTGCTGGAACTCGAGAATATCGGCAACGACGAGGAGAAGACCTTCCTGATGGGTCTGCTGCTGGCGCGCCTGTACGGCTATCGCCGGCTGCAAGCCGCCGAAGGGGGGCTGTGCGAAGGCTTACAGCACGTGCTGGTGATCGAAGAAGCCCACCGGCTGCTCAAAAACGTCAGCACCCAGGTAGATACCGAATCCTCCAACCTGCGCGCACAGGCAATCGAGACTTTCGTCAACATGCTGTCCGAAGTGCGCCACTACGGGCAAGGGGTGATCGTGGCTGACCAGATCCCTGCCAAGCTCACCCCCGACGTAATCAAGAACACGAACTTGAAGGTCGCTCACCGCCTGCTGGCTGAAGATGACCGTCACCTGCTGGGTGCCACCATGAACATGAACGACCAGCAAATCAGGCGCCTGGCAACGCTGAAACCGGGTGAAGCGGCCGTCTACGCCGAGGGGGATGATCATCCACTGCTGATCAAGGCAACCAACTTTAAGGCGGCACACATGTTGAAGGCGCCCTCCTCGGCGCAGTTGCTTGCCTTTGTGGAGCGGTATACTTCCATCAGTGGCTACCTGCCAACTCCTGACTTTGCAACCTTTGGACTACGGATCGCCCGTTTCGGCGGCCCAGACCCGATCATCTACCAGACGGCCATGAAACGCCTGGAGCGCTGGGATAACCAGCATGCGTGGGCGCGGCTCATCGCCCGCGCCGTCTTCGCCCGCAGCATGCTGCCAGAGACAATCCAGAATCTGCGCCAGCGCATCGCTTCCGCCCCTGGGCAGCTCCCCTCGAACCAATACGGCGAGGGCGTAGTAATGGAGGTGGTTTTAGGGGCCGCGCGCTCCCTGGAAGCACGCGGCCAGGAAAACAACTGGCCTTTCGCACCGACAGAGGCCATGCGCCTCTCCCTGACCAACGGGCTGGTGAAGCTGGCGCGCCTGAACGACCTGAAGGCCAGCGCGGCCGACCTGGATCGCTTTGTGCGCGCCTACGAGGCCAGCCTCAAGCGTGAATGGGGTCCCTACCCTGGCTGCCAGTTTTGCCGGGCAATCTGTTTCTACCGTTCCGAAACCCGCCGCCTGCTCACACCGATAGACCTGGGTCATATCCAGGAGATATTGGGAAGTGTGAAAGGTGAGATGGAGCGCTATGAAGATCTCAAGAATTTCTTGAGCGCCATGGTCCAGCAATGGCTCGGAGATAAGCGTTCTGAGTCCAACAATATAGGCTTTTGCGCCGCGCTGATCGCCGCGCCGTCTATAGGGCTGGACGAGTATGAACAATCCAGCCTCGGCAGGACGTTGGCCAAAGTACTCTTAGCCTGATACGACTCAAAATCCAGAGTTTAAGGATCTGATTTATGACGGAGAACAATCCCAATCCAACCAATCCTGATGTCTTGGCAGGAAGTACACCTGACATGTGTCCTACCCCAGAGTTGCCCATTGCGCAGGCAGATTCCACTCAACCAGAAAGAAATCCGGAAGTGGAACAGACGGTTACTTCACCGGAAGAGTCGCTGGAAAGGCCGGACATAGTTGAACTTGTGCCTGCGGATAATCTGGCGCGAATTATGGGGAAAATCGACATGCTACACGGCGATTTTCAATTGTTGGCACAGGGATTTGACTCCAAAATCAAGTATGACGCCGGCAAGGAGCGCATCATCGACTCGCTGCACCGTGAACTTCAAGCCTACCGAGACGGCCTGCACCTTCAGTTTCTGCGCCCGCTCTTCTTCGATCTGATTAGCATGCACGATGACCTGACCAACATGCTCAAGCACAACCGTCCCGTGGAAGGCGAGTGCGAAACAACCGCCCGGCTGCGCCAAAACCTGGAATCCTTCCAGGAAACGATTGAAAGCATCCTGGAGAGCCACGGCGTCATTGCATATAACGAAGCAGGCGACCAATATGTGCCCCAGCGGCAGCGTGTGGCTGGCGTTGAGAACAGCGATGACCCGGCCAAAGACCGCCTGATCTTCGAACGCGTGCGCAAGGGCTTTGAGTACGAAGGCAAAGTCCTGCGCCCAGAGTCAGTCATCTTGCACAAATACACTTCACCCACAAGTTCATAATCACTTTCAGGAGATGCAACCATGTCAGACCAAATTCCTACTATCTACGGCATTGACCTCGGGACGACCTATTCGTGCATCGCCCACATTGACGAATTCGGCCGGCCATCAGCCATCCCGAATTCTGAAGGGTCCCGTATCACGCCTTCGGTCATCTTTTTCGACGGCGAGAGCCGGGTGGTCGGCAACGAAGCCAAAAATAACGCCCATCTGCACCCTGATCAGGTCGTGGAAATGGTCAAGCGCCAGATGGGCCACAGCGACTGGGCTTTCTTCTATAACGGGGTGGAATATTCCCCCGAAGAGATATCCTCATACATCCTGCGCAAGGTGGTCGGTGACGCCGAGCAGTTCCTGGGGGTCAAGATCACGGATGTTGTCATCACCTGCCCGGCATATTTCGGAATCAACGAGCGCGAGGCAACGGCCAAAGCCGGAGAGATCGCCGGCTTGAACGTGCGCAGCATCATTAATGAGCCGACTACTGCCGCCATTTCCTACGGTATGCACGAAGAAAAGGACCAGGTAGTGCTGGTTTACGACTTAGGAGGCGGCACTTTTGACATCACGATGATCGAGATTAAGAGCGGCGAGATCAACGTAATCGCCACCGGAGGCGATCACTTCCTGGGAGGTCGCAACTGGGACGAGGTGATCGTCAATTACCTGGCCGAAGAGTGGAAGACAATCTCCGGCTCCACAGGAGACCCCCTCGATGATCCGGAGACAGCCCAGGACCTGTTTTTAAAGGCCGAACGGGCTAAGATCTCCTTGTCAGCACGTGACAAAACGGATGTGGCCGTAATTCATGCCGGGGATCGCCAGACAATCACCCTTACCCGCGAGAAGTTTGATGAATTGACCGCCAACCTGTTGGAGCGCACCATTGAATATACCCGCCTGATGCTGGAAGAGGCGGCCAAGAAAGGGTATACAAAATTTGACCAGATCCTGCTGGTCGGTGGCGCTACGCGCATGCCGCAGGTCACTGAACGCCTGAAGCGGGAGTTCCCCATAGAGCCAAAGAGCCTGGATCCAGATGAAGCCGTTGCCAAGGGCGCTGCCTGGTTCGGTCAGAAACTGGCGGTCGGCGACGCGATCAAGGTCAAAATCGAGGGCTGGGGCAAAGATGCCGAGAAAGTGGATGAGGCCACCAAGGCACGCGCCGAGCAGGAAGTCGCCGACATGATGGGACTGCCGTCCACAACGGTCAAGCGCTATCAGGATATGATCATCCGCAACGTTACCAGCCACAGCTTCGGCGTGATTGCCCTGGAAAAGGCGACCCGCCGCGAGATTGTCAGCAACATTATCCTGAAGAACACAACCGTCCCGATCCAGGCCAAGCAGACCTTCGGTACCGTCGAAGCCAACCAGGAAACGGTGGACATCCGCATCGTTGAGAATAGTTTTTCGACCAACTCGGTGGAGGTGAGCGATTCTGAGGAGATCGGCAACGCAGTGCTCAACCTGCCCCCCGGACTGCCTGAGAGTGCACCCATCGAGATTACCTTTGAACTGAACGACCAGGGCCGCCTGCATGCCACTGCACGCGAGATGTCCGCCAACCGTGTAGTGGAGGTTGACGTTCAGACCTCACGAGTTATTTCAGAGGAGAAACTTGAGGAGGCCAAGGCCCGCACCAGCCTGACCGTTGTCTCATAACCGGAAGGGGATCGCCATGGGAACTTATATCGGGATTGACCTGGGCACCACATTCTCGGTGGTCGCCTATATCAACAAAGATGGGCGGCCCGAGGCCATTCGTAATGAATATGGCAGCGTGATTACCCCGTCGGTGGTCTATCTGGGCCCAGGCGGGCCGCTGGTTGGGGAAGAAGCCAAGGAGAAGCAAGCGCTGGGCGAGGAGGCCATTGCGTCCTTCTTCAAACGCAGTATGGGCGACCGGCATTTTGAGCTTCTGATTGAGGGCAAGACCTACACACCAGTGGACCTCTCCGCGCTGGTGCTCAAGAAACTGAAGCAAACAGCTGAAAGCTTCCTCGCCCAGCCGGTTACCCACGCGGTGATCACTGTCCCGGCATATTTCAACAACATGGAACGCCAGGCCACCATTGATGCTGGCAAACAAGCTGGACTGCAGGTACTGTCAATCATCAGCGAGCCGACCGCAGCAGCCCTGGCCTTTGGCATGCGACCCTCGCAGACTTCCCAGAAGGTCTTGGTCTATGATCTGGGCGGCGGCACCTTTGACATCTCAATTGTCGAGATCTCGCCCGCGGAACAGCGTGTAATCGGCACTGGAGGCGACCACAACCTGGGCGGCAAGGACTGGGATGACCGCATTTTCACCTACCTGTCATCCAAGTTCGAAGAGGAGTTCGGCACCGAATTGGCGGGGGATGACTTCAATGACCTGCTGGTCAAGTCGGAGAATCTAAAAAAGAGTCTCTCGTCACGCAACACGGTGGATGTGCGCGTGCAGGCCGGCGCGCATAGCGGCAGTTATACCCTGACCCGCGAACAGTTCGAAGCCTTGACGTCGGATTTGATGGAACGCACCCAGCGCCTGACCGAGCAGACCTTGGAGGAAGTCAGCTTGAGCTGGACCCAACTGGACGCTGTGCTGCTGGTGGGCGGTTCGACACGCATGCCAATGGTCAAGAATTACGTGGAGCGTATGTCGGGTAAACCTCCGCTGACCACGGTGAACCCGGATGAAGCCGTTGCCTTGGGCGCGGCTATCCAGGCAGCCATGGAGATGGAAGCCCTCAACCCGCAGCAGCCTCTCTTAGCCCTGGCTGGCCGCAAGAAATCGGTTGATGTGATAAGTCACAGCCTGGGGATGATCGCTGTCAATGAAGATAGTACCAAATATATCAACTCAATCATCATCCGTAAGAACCAGCCCATCCCATTGACGCAGATGCGCCCGTACACGCTGCGCATCAGCCAGCACAGCGAGAACCGCCTGGAGGTGTACATGACCCAGGGCGAAAGCACGCAGCCTACGGATTGCGCCTACCTGGGCAAGTATGTCTTTTCCAATTTCCCGCCTATCTCCGACAAGACGGCCGTACTGGATATCAGCTACGCATATGATAAGAATGGCGTCGTCATAGTCAGCGCGATCGAGCGAAGTACGCGCAAACCGCTGAACTTGACGGTCGAGCCACTGCCCGAGGACATCCCTTACCGCTTTACCCTGCCGCCGCAGAAAGTAGTCGCGCACGAACACCTGACGGTTTACCTGGCTTTCGATCTATCAGGGAGTATGAGCGGAGAGCCTTTGGAAGAGGCTCAAAAGGCGGCGCATGCCTTTGTCAACCAGATTGACCTGAGCAGCACCTCTGTCGGTTTGATCTCTTTCTCGGACAGTGTGCACGTGGACTCACAGGCAAGCCAAAACATTAAGCAGATTACCAAAGCGATAACCGGCCTACAAATCGGACGCACTGGCGGTGGGAATTCCACTCATCCCTTCGACACTCTCTCCAGTCTGCTAAAGAGTACCCCAGGCAATCGCTACGCGCTAGTGCTGGCGGATGGTGTGTGGGAAAACCAACCGCGGGCCATTGCCCAGGCCAGGAAGTGTCATGCGGCCGGCATCGAGGTCATTGGCATAGGTTTCGGTGGAGCGGATGAGGAATTCTTGAAAGCGATCTCCTCCCGTGATGAAAACAGCTTCTTCACAGACATGCACGCGCTGGTCGAGACCTTCAGCGCTATCGCGCAGGAACTGACCGAGGGCGTTTCAACGCTCGGCCGCGGTTCCGGTCTGCGTATGCGCTCATGATCTTCATAAACAGGCTAAACCGTGGCTGAAAAATCGTCTCCCAACCTGTTCATACTGCTCGACCTGGATCCGAACAAACCCTGGAACCAGGTCGAATTCGAGCGCCAGTTAGAAAGCAAGCGCCGCGAGTGGTCCAAGCTGGTCAACCGGCCTGATGCGAGAGGTATACAAGCCAAGCAAAACCTGGGTCTTATTCAGGAGATGAAACGTATCGCATCTGACGAAACTCAGCGCCAGGTCCAGGCAGAGACTGCCCGCCAGGAACGCTCGAAAGAGCAGGCAGATAAACTAAAACAATTCGACGAAGACCTCGAATTGCTCCAGGCCAAGGGCCATATCCTGCAGGCCGAGTTGGACCAGTTGGTGAAACAGTATTGCAGCGTGCTTTCCGAGGCTGACATCCGCAAGCGCCTCAGTATGCCGATCGAGCAGGGAACTCCCGCGGCCAGGCCGCGGAGGCAGGCCCTCGATCCAGTGACTGCCAAGGCCATTGATGTGCGCTTAAAATCCCTGAACAAGACCAACCTGTACGATTTCCTCGGGCTGGACGAAAAAACGGAAAGCAAACTGCTGGTGGAGAAAGCCAACCGCTTGTATTCGGGGATTACAAGCAAAGGCAATAAGACCCATGATGACACTTTGGCCGAGGAACTGATCGGACACTGCTTGAAGATTTTCAAGTCCGAGGATGAGCGCCTCAAGTACAACGAGTCCGTGCGTCTGGCTGCCTATGATGACATCAAAAAGAAAATAGATCTGGCTGCTCATGTGTCCAACAAAATCGAAGCGCGGCAGATGGAACAGATCTTGCGCGATGCACGGCAGCAAGGCCTGGATCCTGATGAAACCCTGACGGTCATTACGGAATACGCCGGTCAGAAGAAGTATGCCATCCTCCTGCCGTCCGGGATAGTCGAGGCTATTCAGCAGCTCCAGCACTGCGGGTACTGCAAGCAGCTCAATGATGCCAATCAGAAACACTGCTCTCAATGCGGCCAGCCGCTCTCCGAACCCTGCCCGCGCTGCAGTAAACCGGTGAAGTCCGCCGATATGGCCTGCGGGGACTGCGGTTTTCCTTGTGGCAATCGCGCCTATGTTGGGATGCTCCTGAATGATGCCGAACAGGCTCGGTTGGAGTACAACTATATTCAGGCCCTGGCATACCTGGAACAGGCGCGGCAGGCCTGGCCAGCCGGAGGCAAAAACCCCCTGGCGCAAAAAATCAAAGGTCTGGAGGATCAGATTCGTCCAGATCAAGAAAACCAGGAAAGCCTGGCCAAACAGGTCAGGGATGCCATCGCCCAGAAACGTTATTATCAAGCCCGCGGCCTGTTGCTCCCTCTGCAAAAGGCGATGCCCAAGGGCAGCCTCGAGTGGGAAGATTACAACCGTAGAGTGACTGAGAAAATCAAGGAAGCGGAAGCCGATCTGGGCAAGGCGCGTGCCCTGGAAAAGTCCAATTCCGAAGGCGCCATTGACGCGCTCCAAGCAGTCTTGAGAATCTGCCAGGACTGCCAGGAAGCCCGTGATCTACTGGCCAAGACGCCACCTACACCACCATCTGCTTTGACCGTGTCGGTCAGCGGGCGGGTGGTGCATCTCTCCTGGAAACCCAGCCCCTCCAAAGGAGTGCGTTACGGCGTTGTCCGCAGCGAACGCGCCCGGCCCGCCTCGCCAAAAGACGGCAGGCTGCTGGCCACGGTGGACGGTACCGTTTACGATGACCAGGCTGCCGAGCCCGGCCTGCCTTACTTCTACGCGATCTATGGCAACCGCCAGGAGGTCTTCTCCGCCAACGCAGCCCTGTCCACCCAGCCGGTGATGACCATTCAAGACGTCGAAAAACTCAATACACGGATTGCCGATCGGCAGGTCCATCTCACCTGGAAAGCGCCTGCCCATGTCGAAAAAATCCTGGTCGTGCGCTCAGAAAAGGCGTATCCAGCCAAAGTCTCTGAAGGCACCCCCATTCAAGTGCTGGGCAGCCAGGAAGCGTTGGATAACCAGGTGCAGAATGAGCGGCGTTATTTCTACACGGTGTTTTGCCAATACAAGGACCTGGCCGGTACCCCTGTCTTCAGCGCCGGAGCACGGGTCGAGGCTATGCCGCAAGTCCCACCCGCCGCATTGCAGAAATTGAAGATCAGCGCTATAGGCCAGCCGGATGTACGCAGGTTGACTTTCCAGTGGGAACGCCCAGCCAAAGGCGACGTGGTGATTCTCAAGTCCAACCAGCCAACCGGTCTGCCATTCGGGAAGGAACTGGACAGCGCGGAACTCTCACATTACGGGCAGATCATCAAAACCACCGCTGGCCAGGCCAGCGACGAGATCAACCGTCTCGGTTTTTATTACTACCTGCCTGTAGTGCTTTTCCAGGGCAAAGCATACATCGGCGAGGAGCAGCGTTACGCCAGCGTTGATAATGTAACAGGTCTCGAAGTGAAAAACCTGGGATACGCGCTACGCTTGACGTGGCGCTGGCCGCCCAACTGCAACGAGGTGCTGCTGGCCTTCAGCCAGCGCGGCTGGCCGGTTCCCAATCAAACGGGAACGACCACCCTGTCCCTGACGCGCGCGCAGTATGACCTCAATGGCTGCCATGACATCCTGAGCCCAACCGTCCAGGATTATTACATCATCGTCTTTGCTGTAATCGGGCAGGGAGAACAGCGGATTATGGCCTCCGGCGATCATCCAGGAGCGCGGAAACTGTTCCGCCTGCGCAGCCGGATCACACTGGATTATGAGGTCAAGAAATCCGCACTATCTAACAAATTTACCCTCGAATTAAATGTCAAAGGCGAGGGTACCCTGCCCGGGCTGATATTGATCCGCAAGCAGTCCACCTTGCCACTGAACAAGCACGACGGCGAAACAATCTTACATCTTGAACCGCAGGAGATCAAGAAAAACCACTACAGTCATGCACTCGCCAAAGAGGCTGTCCTGCGCCAGGGATATGCCAGGTTGTTTCTTGAAGACGATACACTGGTTGACTCTGTCATCATCCGTCATCCCGCCAATGAAAAATTGAGGCTGTTTTTTTAATGTACACGCCCATTTCCAAAATCACCTGCCCGTTTTGCTTCGAGACTTATAATGCTCAAAAGGCCAAGTTTCGCTGCCTGAACCCGCGTTGCAGCAAGCATGAGCCAGACAGCAAATATGCCGAAGCCCGCGGTATGCGCACTCCCCCGATTATGGGACATGTCTTTGAAAAAACAGACCTGAAATGGAATGAAGTACTGCTTCGCAGCGGTATCTCGGCGCGCTGCGATGTGTGCTCCAAGGAAACCAGTAAACGAATCTGCCCGCATTGTCACTTTGAACTCTCCCATGACGCCGGATTGATTGACGATTTCATCATCGCTATCATTGGCGGCCGCAATACGGGCAAGGGGCACTACATCGCCACGCTGATCCACCGCCTGGAAAATGAGATCGGTTCCCAATTCAAGTTTTCCCTGCGTATGCTTGGAGATGATACCCGCGAGCGCTTTGAAAATGATTATCGCGCGCCACTCTTTCGCCGAAAAACCGTAATCCAGCCGACCCAATCTGCTGTGATTGATATCCGAGTGCGGCAGCCTATGGTATTCCGCCTCACTATCCAGGATGGGAGTAGGCTTAAGGCTGTGAACATAAGTTTTTTTGACTCGGCGGGTGAGGACATGACCTCCCTGGACATCCTCTCGACGGAGGCACGTTACATTTGTTTTGCATCAGGGATTATCTTCCTGCTGGATCCGCTTCAGATCGATACCGTGCGGCAAATGCTGCCTGAAAACGCCCTTCCCACAAAGGACCCGACTGCAGAACCAACCTACATCGTCGAGCGTCTGCGGGAGTTGTTCGAACGCCAGTTTCATCTTTCGCCAACTGCCAAGATCAAGACCCCCGTAGCCTTTGTGCTCTCAAAAGCCGACACCCTGCTGCCAATCATCGAACCCGGCACGGCGCTTCGAATGACCGGCGAGCATTTCGGCTACTTTAATCTGGCCGACGCGCAATCGGTTCACACGGAGACCTTGAATTACCTGCAGTCCTGGATGGGTGCGGGATTTTCAAACCGGGCGGATACAGGCTTCTCAAAATTCCACTACTTTAGCGTTTCATCTCTTGGCGGCGCGCCTACTAAGGATGGAAAAATCCAAACAATTTCTCCAATCCGCATCGAGGACCCATTCCTTTGGATCTTGTACCAGCTGGGTTTAATCAAAGGGAAAAAAGGCAGATAAATATGGCGATGCTACAGCATTACTATACATCCACAACGAGAGGAACATCGGGAAGCGCCGGATTCCAGTGCAAAGCGATGTCACCCGGCATTTCCGCCGAGGAGTTGAATATCCTTAACAAATTAATCGGCTACCGTATCCCTCCCACTCTAATGGATCGTCCGATATCCGAACACCCGGCAGCCCTACGTTACGATTACTGGGGAACGCAAAAGTGCGTCCTTCTTTGCAGCCAATCCAATGGCAGCGATGAAAACGGGCGCCCCGGCAACTTCTTTGCGCACAGCGTGATCACATCTCCGAAGGATTTTGAAGTCATTCCGCCAATCATGTTCTACCGGCATCCTTTCTGGCGGACATGCGACGATTCGCCCCGTCTGGAGATCCCGCCCGAGCCAGAGTTCACACTAGCCCCTTCCATGGATTTCCAACAAATCTGGCCTTTCCTGGAGGTCGGTGAAAGGCGCGGATGGTTTTCCGGCCTGCTGAGTGCAGTAGTGGGCTATGAACAGTCCAAGCGTCCTGTAGTGATCCTGGATTCGATGGATAACATTGCCCTGTGGATCCTGGCCGTCACGGTAGCACTTCCGCAGATCTATCGAACATATCTAACCTTTTCAACATACCACCATGACCCATATCAGGCACCCTTCTTGATCACCGGCACAACATCCGATTCGAAATTCCGGTTTTCCTCCGACGAATACATCTCCTACTTCATCATCAACGCCGAAAACAACCGAGCCAGCGAGATCGAAACGTCAGACTTTGTTCAGTTTATCAGCCAGAACTTCTGGCCTGAGGCCTACGAAAACAAACTGCTAGACTTTTTCCAGTTATGCAACCATCGCCTGCCTCCATCCAAGACAGCCATAAACGCCAAGTTGGATAGTTTGACTCATTTTTATCTCGCCGTGCGGGAAAGGCGAACTCCTTTATCCGACATCAGAGCGCAAGATGGCTTGCATTCCTTTATTGAAAATGCCAAAAGTAAGAATAATCTTCTGGAAGAAGACTTGGAGGATCTTGCCACCACAGCTGAACTACTCGGAAGCCAAGTCATGGAATCCCCTACACTGACCATCGTACAGGACTACGGGAATGCGCTGCGACTGCTGAAACGGCATCACCCCAACTATAGCAGCCAAGCGCGCAACGACATGCAATTTCTGGCTAACCTGGTTCAAAAGAATCGGGAAGATATCGTCCAATCACTGATGGCGATTTACATGGAGATCTATCAGCAGGAAGTACTCAGCCAGGTCATCAGCCAGCCAAAATACTTGGATTTTCTCGAGGCCAATGCTCTCAGCGGGAACTGGCAAGTCCAGTACTTAATCTGGAAGTACTTGATGCCATTGGCCCGCATAGATACCACCACGAAAGACTCTTTAACCGCACTGCTGAGAAAAGCATTGCTCAGTGCGGCAGACCTTTCTTGTATGGACCCAGATATCCCGCCACCGGAAGCAGAACAATTACTCGATGCAGTCCTGGCTGCGACCATCAACAACCAGCGCTTTTTGCTTGAGGTTGGTTTGGAAGAATTGGACGAAAGGTCTGGTATGGCCTACAGCTGGCTGTATTACAAATTGGTAGGCGATCTGTCCCTTGCGAAACGGTTACCCTATCGAAAACTAGTCGCCCAGGTCTTTCCAAAAATGCTTGCTTACGAGGTCCGCCGCGATGTAAAAAGGACCGATTCGCAAGGTCTCTTACCCGTTGTCGAAGGGTGGGTGGGGCACCTGGAAAGCGATCCAGCCCAACAAGTCTTGGTCCTCAGCCAGACTATGGAGACCGCCTTGCTGATGGCCGCGGGAGACCAGCGTTATCGGCTGGCAGAATCTTTTCTTACCAACCCCAATATCGTCCGCTGCCTGAATGATGACGGGATAGCAAAAGTACTGACGGCTTACTTTTCAACGCAAAGTTTCGAAGTTCTGGGAACTGCACAGGTTAAACTGTATAATGAATACTACAATCATGCCGCCCTCACCCTTGTTCAGCAAGCTGTGATAGGAGGTTCGTTTGCCATGAGCACTGGAAGATTTATCGAAAAGTCTGTCCCCAAAATCCAACAGTTACTCTCCCGCCTGAATGCGACCAGCTATCAAGCCGAAGCAGGCAAGCTGATCGTGAAATTTTTCCGGAGGGGCGTGCAGATTGATAGGCATATGGAAATGCTTCACTCCACCTACGTTCTGCAGCACGGCGAAATTTTCTGGAAGATGTACTGGCAGCACTTCATCGAGCTGATGTTGGATCATGGCCGAACCCAAGAGTTTGTCACGTTGCTGGCATTCTGGTTTGACGAGTCTATCCAGGTATTCGCTGAAATCCCTTACCTAGCACAGACTTTCTTTCTAGAGTTGCCGGGAGTTTTGCTAGAATCAAGTAAAGACAAAGAGTACGAGCGTGCAGCCAACCAGATTAGGCTCCTGGCGTCAAAGCATCCCTGGTACTCCCTGGTGGACCCATATATCACCAACAAGTCAAAGCACGGTTTGATGAATATTTTCCGTCGGTAAGTGCATTACCCTTGAGCAACCCAAGAGATACATATTAGCCACAATGATTATCAAGAAAGGATATTGCTCAACATGGAAAAACTGATCTTCTATTTAGTAATTATCGTTGTAGTGATTTATGTTGTTGGTTTAATATTGTCGGTTCTGGCCAGCATTGGCCTTTTTATTCTGGGTGGTATTGCAGCGGTGGGTGCAATCTCTGGGATTGTAGTGAGCATTGAGAAATTCTTCGAAGTTCTCATAGAAGCTCATAAAACCGTGCCCTACCGCCGAAACGGTGCGATTATCAGCCTGTTCGCTAAGGTTGTTGAAACGCAGCCATCCTATGCCATGTACGCGTTCTATGGAGGTTGGAATGTGATGGAGTTTGTTCGCGATAACGTCTTTTCACGCACGAAAAACGCTGCGAAATTCTGGTTTACGCAGGGTGAATCATTTAAAAATAAGGGCAAATATGCAAGCAACGCTCTGTACAAATACTACTTTTATTCGGCTTATGCCGGTTGCTGGTTGGCAGGGATCTCCCAGTATGTTTCAGCCTTGATAGTTGTCGCTGTCTTTTTTGTTCTACAGGTGTTAATTCTGATCACCTGGATGATCGCCGCGACCATCGCGATGGGTTTGCTGGCAGGTGTTAATTTCCTGTACGGGAATTACTACAAGATCTTCTTCCGCTGTCCGGAATGTCACGAGCAGATGTCTATTTCGGTATATGTTTGCCCGACCTGTGCCGCTGAGCATACCCGATTGTGGCCAAGCGTCTACGGGGTTTTTTATCATACTTGTGCGAATTGCGAAACCCGTCTTCCCACGCTGGATATTCTGGGGCGTAAGGAATTGATCCAGAAATGTGTCTCCTGCAAATCCCCCATGAACAAAGAGATCGGCCGGTTGATCAATATCCACATCCCGGTCATAGGCGGGCCGAGCACCGGTAAGTCAAATTATATATTCATGGCAACCAATCATTTCATCGAAAAATATGCAAACCCGCGCGGCATCGAAGTCGCTTTCCCGGATGAGCGCCACAAGCGCGACTATGAAAATAATCTGAAACTATTAAGCTCAGGGATTCCATTGATTAAAACGCCGGATGTCGTACCTCAGGCTTATAACCTTTCGATCAAGAAGCCTAAGGACAGGATCGGGCGGATCATTTATATCTACGATGCTGCCGGCGAAGCATACGCTAGCGAGATTAACGTTATCCAGCAAAAACCCTATTTCAATTATATTCATGGGTTGATCTTTATTATTGACCCGTTCTCTATCGAACAGTTTGCCCGACAGCACGAAAATGAAATTGACCCGATCCGCAAAGCTATCCGCCCCAGTACGTTAGGTGTGATGGATGCGTATGAACGTATGGTGGTGGTACTCGAGTCGAGCTTTGGCGTCAAAAAGGGAGAAAAGTTCAAGTCCCCGCTGGCCGTGATCATCTCCAAGACGGACGCGCTGAACTTGGAGAACGAAATTGGACGTACCGCGGCCCAGGAGTTAATGAAAAAAGATCCGTCGATCCGATTGGAAACAGACGCGATCGACATCCTTGTGGAAAAATTCCTAAAGGAGAACGGCCTGGGAAATTTTGTCCGCGATGTCGAGATGCAGTTCGGAAAGGTGTCGTTCTTCTCCTGCTCAGCGCTTGGCCGTCTTCCCGACCCGGCTGATCACCGCCCTTTTGAACCGATCGGTATCTTAGATCCCTTCCTATGGTTGTTGGGAGAAATGGGTGTGGTAGGCTGGATTAAGGAGAGAAGCCAAATGATGGATCGTGAACATCAAAGGATGGCTTCAGCCAGAGGCAACCTTTTCGAGAAGGCGAAGTATTATATATGGGACAGCCTTGCGCCGCGTGAAAAGTAGCACCATGCCGGGAACAACCGCTCCTTGGATCCGGATGAGAACTTGGGAACTCAACAGTTTTCCTTGGGTACAACTGGATCAAATTGAGCATTCTGCTTGGGAGGGAGGACAGATCTCAGTATACCTGCCTCTTGAAGAGCCAGATTCCCCATGAAGAGGTGAATAAGAGGTTTCGATAATGGATAAAAGGATTTGCCCCCGCTGTGCAAAGTCAATCCCCCCTTGGCAGCCTGTTCACCTTCCGTGCCTGCTTTATCGGCTACGTTTCGTGCTTGGATTTGTTCTGGTTATACTGTTGCTGGTATTCTCTCCCATGCTGGTTCGTTCAATAGATTGGATAAACACCAAAGCCCACACAAGTCATAACAACGAATCAGTGCTGCCGGCTCAACTCACTCCTACCTCATTCGCGCTTCCAACGAGGATTTCCGAACCAACAATAATAATAACATCTACCAAGATCTCTAGACCAATAGTAACCTTAACACCCACCAAGACCTCTGAACCAACAGCAACCATAACACCAGAACCAAGTCTGACTCCCCTAACAGCATTGCCTGAGCGACCGGATGATTTCATAAGGTTTTATTATCAAGCAATTAATGATCGAAGGTATGAACTAACTTTTTCTTTACTTTCGAGGGGATTTAAGGACCGAAACCACTGCTGTAATGTGGATGGGAGTTATCAAATCGAACCTTACATCGAGTGGTGGAACACCATCGAGAGTGTGGATATTATCTCAACCGATGTAATAAATTCAGATAATAACACTGCCCAGGTCAGTGTTACCTTGTGCTATTATACAAAGAAAGGCGCTACAGATATTGATCAATACTTGTATTTTCTCATATTGGATAAGATAAGAAATGCTTGGCTTATTGACATAGTCGAATTGAGGTGAGAATCAATCTGGCCATTAAAGCCACGGATTCGTTTTATCCCGAGAGTTTTTCCGTTAAATCAACGCTAAACTATGAAACGTTTTTGTCCCCGATGTGGCCGATTGATACCAGATTGGCAACCCGTACATTTGCCCTGTATGGTTTATCGCCTTCGATATTTCTTACTATGTTTCGTGGCTCTTATTATAGTTATTTGTTCGGCCGAGTTGGTACACCTTGGAAGGTCAGGAAAAGGCCCGTTAGAAGTATTGGCCACCCGGACTCTTACTCTTACCCCCACCGTTACTCATACTCCAACTTTTACTTTTACCCCCACAATTACTCTTAGACCAACCCTTACTCCCACTCTGACTGTTACTCCTACCCCAACCCCCACACCAGGAATAGGTTCTACACAAATATCGCCAATAGATGGAATGGTGATGGTTTATGTGCCAGAAGGCTCTTTTATTATGGGGAGCAATAGAAAATCTGAAAGTCCAAGTCATACAGTCTGGCTAGATGCTTTCTGGATTGATCGAACCGAGGTGACGAATATGATGTATTCCAAATGCGTCCAGGCTGGAGAGTGTACACCGCCAATGGCATATAAATCTTCTACTCGTAGTAGCTACTATAACAATCCGGAGTTTGGCAATTATCCAGTCATTTACGTTAGCTGGAATCAAGCAAGAGCCTATTGTGAGTGGACTGGAAGAAGACTTCCGACTGAAGCTGAATGGGAGAAAGCTGCCCGTGGCGAAGATGGCAGAAGCTATCCGTGGGGGAATAAGTTGCCTCAAACAACCTTATTAAATTCTTTAGGCTATCATAAAGATACAGTAGCAGTGGATGAATATGCCGAGGGGGCTAGCCCCTATGGTGCTTCGAATATGGCAGGAAATGTTTGGGAATGGGTAAATGATTGGTATGGTGAATATTTTTATGGCAATTCACCAGATAAAAATCCAGTTGGTCCGGGAACAGGTACGACACGGGTATTGCGTGGAGGGGGGTGGGCGAGTGATGCCAACCAAGTCCGTGTTACCACTCGTTCAGGAGACCTAAGGCCTAACGAAGCCAATGATCGTATTGGTTTTCGCTGCCTTCTTTCACCATCTTTTAATGTTACTGGATCGTTAATCGCATTAACGAATGCTGCCCAGATTTCATGCCCTGGCGCCCAAACCCCAAGACTCTGGGTGGGAGGTTATGCCTATGTCAACAATGAGCCACCGCTAGCTAATCGCGTGAGAAGTGGCCCCGGGAAAGATTACACTGTAATAGGGAATATCCAACCTGGAAAAGCAATGGAAATCATTGATGGGCCTGAATGTGCAAATAACTGGATATGGTGGAAGATTCGTGAACTTGAAAACAATCTAATCGGTTGGACAGCCGAGGGTGATGATCAAGGATATTGGCTTGTGCCTTGTTCTTCAGTAAGTGAGTGTAATGCCCATTAACCAAAATTATAAAGAAAGATCAGAACGGAGCATGCTGAACACTTTAAACGCTTGGTGTGAATTAGCGAGTTGAGAAGAACGGACTCATCGAGTAAAGTTTTCTCTGAGACCAAAACCACAGAAGGAGAAAACCCATGCTTGACGAAAACACGTTCTTGACCACATTGTACGTCATGGCAGATGATTTCTGCAAGCAGCATCTCAAACCTCGAATTGGCCCAGGCCCAGCAGCTTCGTTGACTGTGTCGGAAGTCATTACTCTTGGCATTTACCAGCGTCAACTGCCCGATGGTCAGGAAGTTATCCTCGGCGCAAGCCGTGATGCGCAGTT
>Ga0066650_10000195_pt1 | contig 18634 bp, 22 predicted proteins | sample CryGey092014_all_FD_59539 | JGI IMG/M metagenome (GOLD analysis project Ga0066650, IMG submission 59539) | Groundwater microbial communities from aquifer - Crystal Geyser CG23_combo_of_CG06-09_8/20/14_all | ecosystem: Environmental > Aquatic > Deep subsurface > Groundwater | place: USA: Utah...
TATTGTCAAGAGTAAAAAAATACTCTCCGCTGAAAAGAAGAAGGGTTTTACCTTGTCACCTGAAAACTCCTGACCCATGAACCAGATCCCTTCGGGAACGGTTCAGGGTCTTCGACTTATCATCTGGTAATTTGATAAGTCTTGACCTGCTCCAAGAGTTTTTTTGCCTCGGCGTTTTCTTCAAAATGGCGTCTAACCGGCTCAATCAGTTGATCTAAGTATTTGATCAAAACCGCCTTCAAATCCATTGGATGAACTTTTTTCTCGGCAAAAGTTTTTTTCAAATCTTGGTAGGTTTTAAAAGAAATATTGCCGCCAAATTTTTCCGGTCTCTCAATTTTTACCTCACTAATCCCCAACCGATCAAAAGACTCAAAAACAATATATCTAAAATATTCCAAAATCGGATTTTCTTTTACGTCTCCTTCCAAACAATAGGCTTTATTAACTTTTCGTTTAATATCTTCGGTTGTATCGGTCATAAAAATAGCCGTGTCAGGTTTTGACTTTGACATTTTTATGGCGATCGTACGTTGTAATTTATCGCTTTGTAGAGACGCAAGATTTTGCGTCTCTACGGATGTTGGTTTCCCCAGACCCATCAACATGTGATGAGAAACGACGACTGGTTTCCAAAAACCCAACATTGGACCAACTTCCCGGGCCAGCATATTAACCTTTCTTTGGTCCATTCCAAGTTGAGTAATTTTGGCACCAAGCATAAAAATGTCAGCCACCTGCATGCAGGAATAAATAATGTGGGCGCCGGTTAGTTTGTCCAAGGACTCTTCCCGACCCATCATCTCGGCCGTCCGGATAAATCGTTTTAGAGCGTTGGACTTTCCAACTTGAACGACTAATTTCCAGTAGTCGGAATTTTTTGCCATATCTGAGGCCCATAAAAATTCCACCTTTGAAAGATCCATTCCGCTGGCCCGCCAAACTTCAATAAAATATTTTCCGACGATTTTTATTTTTTCCAAATCCCCGCCCATTTTATTATTGGCCATGGCATGCCAGTCGGCCACCCACATCCGGAACTTGACTCCGGCCTTAATCATCTTATTGACGTTGATGGCCCGAACGATTCCCTGGGCAATATGAATCTGTCCCGACGGTTCAAATCCGTCGTAAGCGATGAGCTCTTCTCCGCTTTCAAGCAGTTTTTTTAATTCCTCCTCTTGAATAATTTCTTCTCCAACCTGTTTAATTAAATCTAAACGATCCTCAATGTTAGTTTCTGCCATATGTGTTAATGATACTATATGAAAATTTTTAATAAAAGAAATCGCAATGCTTTTTTTTATATTAAATCCTTTTTTTGGATCGCCAGCCCCCATACTCCAAACCTCAAGATCAACAACATTTTTATCGATTAAAAACGGTAGGTCTATATCTAATGGACAAACACACCCTGGTAAAAATCCGAATTTTCCCTTAAGAATAGTTGGATTAACAACACTCCATTTACCAACCAATTTATTTAATTTTTTCTCATCTGCCCTGTCTTCTCCTCTTAAAATTAGAGCTTTATAACGATCTTTAGTTGAAATTATTAAAGTTTTTATGGCAGTTTTCGGATTATAGTTTTTGTCAACTGAGCTATCAATCTTCCTCGCTGAAACTGCCTGATTGGTAAAAGCAATCTCTCCAAAAGGAATCTTTTTGTCAAATAGTTTTTGTTTTATTGATTTAAAAGTCTTCATAGATTTATTTTAATAAATTATTAATCAATATCTTTCAAAGAATTAATTAAAACTATATTCTCTTCCTTTGTCCTCAATGTCATTCTTATTAAGTTCTTATTTTTAATTCCCAGACTTTGACTTAAATCTGTCACTAAAATACCTTTTTCCAGTAATTTCTTAAATAGATCAAGTTTTTTTGTCGACTTTAACAAAAGAAAGTTAGTTTTTGATTTAGACATGATTTTAATATTAGTTAATTCTTTTATTTTGTTTTCTATAAATAAACGTTCGTTAATAAAGCTAAGTCCTTCTTTTATTTTTATTTCACCTTTTAACAAAGATTCAAGAAGATTATTGATAATGAATAAACTGGGACCGCTAACATTAAAAGGCAGTCGTCTTTTTTCAAGTAAAGCAATCTTTTCAGCCGATCCAATAGCAAAACCGCATCTTATACCAGGCAAACCAAATGTTTTTGAAAAACTCGACAAAACAATTAAATTTGGATTTCCCCAAATTAGTTGAGAGGCTTCTCTTAACTCTTTAGTAAAACCATTCAAAACCTTGTCTAAAATAATTAGTTTTTTAGTTTTGATAATATCTATTAGGACATTTTTTGGAATATCTACTCCTGTTGGATTATTTGGACTGGCTAACCATATTAGCTTTGTTTTTCTATTAATTGCTTTTTTAAGAAAATTTTTTGTCACTGAATTATTCCATTCAAAGCAATTATTTTCTAATAATCTCACTGTTTTTATTTTTATACCAGCTCTCGTAGATGATTCAATAAATCGAAAAAATGATGGTACCACTGTTAAAGCTTCATCTTTCGGCTTGGTAAAAACACTTGGAATCATTTCTATCAATTCATCACTACCCGATCCAATAGTAATATTTTCTTCTTTGACATGTAGCCAACGAGCCAATAATATTTTTATTTTTAATATTTTTTCGTCTGGATAGTGAATAAAGTCTGAAATATCTGATTTTTTTAACCATTGATCAACTTTATCTTTAAACCAACACTCACCCTCCGTTAGATCAAAACGGATGAATTTACTAGGATTATCGACCTGATGAGTATAATTTCCAAAATTATTTTTCATAGTCCGCAGGGTAGGAGTTGAACCTACTTAATAAGGTTTTACAGACCTTTGCATCGCCGTTCTGCCACCTGCGGTTTATAAAAAAACCCTTGCCAAACCATCAAACTTAATTGATGATTTAACAAGGGCTCTTTCGGGCGGTACCACCTTGATTTGTAAAAATCCCCTATAAAAAATCCCGCACTGCTGCGGGCTTAAAGTTCAAAGGATTTTACCTTATTCTTCAAGCACTTGACTTTACAGTGATGCTTTAGTTCTGTGACGGGAACTCCCGGAAAAGTCTACTTAAGTCTTTGTTTCTCTTTCGACTTCTCAGCTTGAGCGGGGTATTTCCGCTCTATAACGCTTTTCTCCAAATTGTGAATAGATTATAGCAGATAAAAATTCTTTTGACAAGGGTAATTATTCATGTTAAAATGTTTCCATCACGATGACTGGACTAGCCTAAGGTTTCGACCGAACGCGAATGCCAGTCTTTTTTTGTTCTAAAGATCCTCTTAAAAGATCAATACGAACAATATAGTTGTTGTTGTTGAATCTTCGTAACAAACCTGAATAATGTTTAGTTGGAGCAAGAATTTTTAGAAGTTTTTTCTTTTCTTCTAAATACTCTATCAAACAATGAAAATCGCCATCTCCAGAAACGATCACTGCTTTGTCATAATTTTTATATTGAATCATCGAATGAAGAACCAATTCCGCATCAACGTTTCCTTTTATTATTACTTTGTTTTTTTCACGGTGTTCTAAAGTTGGTTTAAAAATCAGGATATAATCACACTCTTGCAAGAAAGCATACAATGATTCGTTCCCTGCTACCTGACCAATAAAAAGATAAGCTTTACTTACGTTATATTTATTCCTCAAATATTGTCTGAACTTTCTCCAGTCAAGTTTCCAACTTTGCGATCGAACGCCAAGATTAAGATTCTGACTGTCAATAAAGGCATAAATTTTTTGTTTATTATTTTTTTTAATCATAGTCTGATTATACTATCGACTAACCAAGAAAAATGTTGTTAGATTATTTTGACTGTCTTGTAAATCTTTATCGATTATTTCCAGATTATAAATTTCAGCCAATATTTTTGGCCCCAAAATGGCTGTATTTTTATCAATTTTACTTTTGGCCAAAGCTTCAGCGCACCTTGCTGTATCAAGTAAATCCCCCTGACCGCTAACCAGGCTTAAATCTGGATATTTTTTTGCTAAATTTTTTTTGCACTGGAGGAAGTTTTGTGAGTGAGCCATAATAGTTTTTATTTGTCTCACATCAACCTCTTTCCGTTTCATCAAAAAATGCCTGATTAAAATTTGAAATTTCTCAACAATTTTGAACTTATATTTGGCCATCGCAAGAGTCGATTCCTCAACCACTCCCCCGACGGCATTTTGAATTGCAAATAATCCATAATCAATATTCCCCTCGTGTAAATTTTTCAAAGCTTTTTCACTGGTAAAAAGATATTCTATTTTGAAATCCTTTATCTTCTTTTTTTTAACATAAAACATAATCGCTTCTTCATTAAAGCTTCCTTTGCCACCCTGAATACCATAAATAATTTTTTTTCTATTTAATAAATCATGCGCCCGTCCTAATTTTGTTAGCATCGATTTTGTGTAAGGATTATAGTTCTGCAAGTCACTAAATAACTGCCAGGTATCATTGCAGGTTTGTTCCATCACTTCCTGAAGTTTTTTTGCCCCCAGACTGTCAATCAGCGTTTTTTTGAACTTAAATTTTTCCAATAACCGGCCAATAAAGTGAGTCACTCCTTGAGAATTTGCCGCTAATCGATCATGCTCTTGAGCTGACATTTCAACTACTTTGAGACCTTTTTTAATAAAGAAGTTTTTCCAAAAATAATAGTTCTCATTATTAGTTCTATATTGATCTAAAATCATTGGTAGTCCGGAAAAACCATTTTTGCTGCTGTCCGGTCCAAACATCGGATGAGTTAAAAGCGCTTGGGTTTTTAAATTTCGTAAATATTTTTCAAAAACTTTTTTCGGGTGCATTTTAACCGATAAAACATCGATCAAAAGATGATTATCTTTAAAATATTTTTTGTGTGACTTAATAACTGATTCAAAACTGGAAATCGGGATACAGTAAAATACAACCTCGGACTTAACAATTTCTTCTGCATTTTTTCTGTTAATTATTGTCAATTCAAAATCGTTTTCCAACAGTTTCTTAAGTGTTTTCCCAAACCGGCCGAAACCAACAATGGCAACTTTTTTCATACTGATTTTTCTACTTTTAATGCTTCTTTGTGAATTACTTTCCAAATTTTTTTGACAAAGCCTCTTTTTGATTTGATTACTTTCTGCCAGCGTAATTTATCAAGAGTTGGAATATTTTTTTTCTTTTTGAACCGACCAACTTTTTTAACCGTCTCCATTCTTTTGGCCAATAAACTAACTATCGATTCGTCAATTTTATCGATTTGTTTTCGTAAATTATTTAATTGATTTTCCATAATATTTTGTCGTAGGGAATAAAAATTTTTGTTCCCTACATTAAATTCTGTGCTTTATGCCGCAAATAATGATCCATAATAACTAAAGCCGCCATTGTTTCAACAATCGGCACCGCTCTTGGCAAAACACAAGGATCGTGGCGGCCGGTTGCCGCCAATATTACTTCCTGCTTCTGTTTGTTAACTGTCTTTTGCGCTTTTCTAATCGTCGACACTGGTTTAAACGCCACTCGGAAATAAATATCTTCTCCATTGGAAATTCCTCCCTGAATTCCCCCGGAAAAATTTGTTTTTGTTCTTATTTTGCTCTGTTTGTCAGTATAAAAAGAGTCATTATGTTGACTACCTCTCATCTTTACTCCCTCAAATCCCGACCCAATCGTAAATCCCTTAACGGCCGGAATTGATAACATCGCTTTTCCCAAATCAGCTGACAGTTTGTCAAAAACCGGCTCACCTAAGCCAGCTGGAACATTCCTAATTACGCCAAAAATCACTCCACCGACTGAATCACCTTCATTTCTAACTTTTTCAATTAGTTCAATCATTTTTTTGGCAATTTTTTCATCCGGACATCGGACAATGTTTGACTCAATTTGATCGGGTCGGACATGTCCGACCCCTACGTCTTTCATTTTTATTTCACCCACTTGTTCAACAAATGCCAAAAAAATTATATTTGATTTTTCTTTTAAAAATTTTTTTGCAATTGCGCCGGCGGCCACCCGAGCCAAAGTTTCCCTAGCCGAAGCACGCCCTGACCCTTGCCAATTACGAGAACCATATTTTTTTTCATAGGTAAAATCCGCGTGAGACGGACGAAAAATGTCTTTTAATTTTTCATAATCTTCCGGTCTGGCGTCTTTATTTTTGGCCATCAGCATAATCGGTGTCCCGGTCGTTTTTCCTTCAAAAACACCTGATAAAATTTCTATTTTATCTTCTTCTTTGCGTGGGCTGGTGATTTTACTTTGTCCGGGTTTTCGTCTATCCAAATCTTTTTGAATATCGGAAACGTTGATTTCCAGTCCCGGCGGACAACCGTCAACCACACAACCGACCGCCCCGCCGTGGGACTCGCCAAAGGTCGTCACCCGGAATAATTGTCCGAAAGTATTTGCTGCCATATATTTTTTAAAGTGAAGATACCCTACACTGGACTGGTATCGAGCTTTTATTTATAACTTAGTAACTAGTAATTGCTTTTCCATAATCTTAATTGGTGGTTTAATACCAGTATACATTTCAAACTTCAACGCTCCTTGCCAAAGCAACATTCTGTCAGCGAAAACGACCTGGCAATCGGTCTCTCCAGCTTCTTTTAAAAGCTTCGTTTCTCTTGGATTGCTGACTATATCCATCACCGTTAATTTTTTATGCAAAAGTTTTTTATCAACAAGTGACTGGTTAATATTTGGCACCATTCCGACCGACGTGCTGTTTATGAGAACGTTTGCGGACGGTAGCAACTCTGATAGTTTTTGTAAACCGCCAAATTGACATCCAACAGTTTTTGCCAATTCTTCTGCGTCGCTGACGGTTCGATTCAAAATCGTTAGTTCCCCTCCCTCATCTTTTATGGCAAAAGCTAAGGCTCGGGCAGCTCCTCCAGCCCCTAAAAGAATGACTTTTTTGCCTTTAATTTCCGTTTTTTCTTTAAGGGCTTTTACTCCTCCTTTGCCGTCGGTATTACCGCCAATTAGTTTCCCACTGTTATTAATGACAACATTAACGGCCCCGATTCTTTTTGCATCCTCATCAAGTTCATCTAAATGTTTCATGATGCTGATTTTGAAAGGAATCGTCACCCCCACGGCATGAATTCCAAGGCTTCTGATTGCCTTAACGCCGCTCTTAATATCTTCAACCACAAAAGGAACATAGACAAAATTTAGGCCCAATGCTTCAAAAACCGCGTTGTACATCGCATACATCTTGCTTGTCCTAAAAGTCGAACCGAAAAACCCGATTAGTTTTGTCTCTCCGTTGATTTTCATATAATTTCTTCCACCAGTTCTTCTGGCGATTCGCTGGTAAAACTAATAATTTGATTAGCTGCCTTTTCATAAATTGGTCGTCTTTTTTCCATAAGTTCAGATAAAGATTTTTTCGGATCATTTAGATATGGAAAAAATGCCGGAACACCGTGCATTAAAATTCTCGGCAAAAGAACATCTTCTTTAGCGTTAAGAAAAATTACTCTTCCTAATCGTTTAAGCAGCATTTGATTTTCCGGATCAAGCGGCGTTCCTCCGCCACAAGCCAATATGATCTGTTTCTCTTTATCTTTCTCAACAATCGTCTTGAGAACTTTTTTTTCTAAGGAATGGAAGTAATCGGCTCCGTGTTTTTTAAAGATCTCCCGAAAAGTCAGTTTTTCCCTGCCCACCGTAGCTTTAGCGAAGGTGGGTTTTTTTTCCTCGAAATGAACCTTCTCGATTTCCTGATCAAGTTCAACAAACTTTATTCCTAATTTTTGTGCTAAAAGTTTCCCGACCGTACTTTTTCCACAGGCTTTCATGCCGATTAAGATAATATTTTTCATCATATTCATTTTTCCATCAACTGATAATTAGCGCCAGCTTTAATCATTTCGGGAATATAACTATCAAATGATTTTTCTACCATTTGAGCGTCAGAAATTATCGTTTCATCCTCAACTGCTAAACCGGCAACCGCAAATGCCATTACCATCCGGTGATCATAATAGCCATTAACTTTTGTGCCTTTTAATTTCCAACTGCCGTCTTGGTGAATAATTAAACCGTCATCTAATTCTGTGATTTTTGCCCCCATGTTTTGTAATTCCGTACAGACGGCGGTTATTCTATCACATTCTTTCCAGCGGGCCGTCAAAGCGTTTTTGATAACTGTCTTTCCCTTAGCAAAACAAGCGGCCACGGCAATCGTAGGTACCTGATCAGGGAGTTGATTCATATCAATTTCTATTCCTTTTAATTTGCTTGAACGGGCCGTTAAACAGTTTTTTTCAATAGTTAAATCTGCCCCCATGTTTTTCAAAATATAAATTACCTGTTTATCTCCATAAGGATCTTTAAGATCCATTCCTTTAACTTTAATTTCCGAATCTGGCGTAATAACGGCAGCCAATAGGGGGTAACCGGGGGCCGACCATTCAAAAGGAATTTTGGCATCAAATGATTTGGGCGGTTGGTTGCCCGGAAAAGAATAGCGTTTATGCTGATCGTTTTTGTACTTTAGACCAACTTTACCAAACCAGAATAAAAGCAAGTCAATATAAGCGGTTTCTCCGGGATTGTTGACAAAAATTTCGACTGGTTTTTTAGAAAGGACCGAGGCAATAAGAACGCTAAAGACCGGCTGACAGCCGGTTCCGTCCATATGAGCAATACCGCCGTTAACTTTGCCTTTGAAAACAAACGGGGCCATCCCATCATTTTTAGTCGAAATTACCGTAATTCCTAATTCTTTAAAGGGGGGAATAAAATTTTTAGTCACCTTTCTTAGTTTTCGCAGTGACTCGTCTCCAGTTAAAATGGTCCAGCCGGGACAAGCGGCGGCCACGCCGGCAATAAAAGCCAACATCGTTCCGGAATTGTTAACATTAATAATGTCCTCCGGCGTCTGTAACTTTCCTGCTGTTCCTTTAATTTGAAAAACATTTTTTTCAATTTCTTTGATTTGTGCGCCGTACATTTTCATCGCCCTGACTCCTTCATCCCAATCAGGGCTTAACTTGGGTTCTCTAATAATTGAAACTCCGTCAGCTAATGAACCCAAAACCAACGCCCGAAATGAATGGGTTTTTGACGGTGGCATGGAAATTGTTCCAAATAATTTTTGACTTTTTTTGATTTTTAAAAATTTCATAGTTTGTTTTTAATAAATCTTACTAATTTTTTAAATCCTTCATAATAACTGCCTTTTTTTAATCCTGTCACCTGACCGATGCGAACATCGTCAAGAACATTAACTTTTTTATTAATTCCGGTTTTATTGATATCTGACATGTGAATTTCCATTACCGGTTTACCGTGATCTACTAATGCCTGACGAAAAGAATAGGCGTAACGGATCAAGGCGCCAGGATTCACTAAAATCCCATCGGCTTCCCGTGATGACTCTTTCTGCAAAAAATCAATAATCGCCCCTTCGTGGTTTGACTGGAAAAATTCCAACTGACAACTTAATTTTCCCGCTAGTTTTTTCAATTCTTCGTTTATCTCCAATAAAGTAATCTTCCCGTATTTTTTCGGATCGCGTTTGCTCAACATATTTAAATTTGGACCGTTAATGACTAGGATTTTCATATTATTACTGATTTAATCGCTTTAATTAATAATTCTTTTGGCACCTCAACATTAACAATTACTTTTCCAATTTTTTTTGGTAAAGAAAACAATATTTCTCCTCGAAAGTTTTTTTTATCAGACAATATTGATTTCATAATGTCCTCTGTTTTAATATTTGTAATCCGCGTTGGCAAACCGGCATTAATTATTGTTTTTTTAATGGTTTTTGAAGTTGTTCCGAACAACCGCGCTTCAACAACCATCCCAATCGCCACTGCTTCCCCGTGTAATAACGGTCTATCAGTTTTCCAACTCAAAGACTCAATCGCGTGCCCGATCGTGTGACCGAAATTGAGGACTTTTCGCAAATATTTTTCTTTTGGATCTTTTTTGACAATGTTTGATTTAATTTTTATTGACTGTTTGATTATTTTAATCAACTCTTTTTGACTAAACTCTCCCGGTTTTTTTGATGTCACCAAGTCAAAATATTGTTGGCCCGAGATAACTCCATGTTTGATAATTTCACCATATGCGGCCGTTAATTCACGTTTTGGTAAAGTTTTCAATGTATCAACATCAATAACCACTCCAATTGGATTATTAAAAATTCCAATCCCGTTTTTTATTTCTAAAAAATCAATCCCGGTTTTTCCACCAACGCTGGCGTCAACCTGAGCCAATAAAGTCGTCGGAATATTCAAAAAATCTATTCCCCTCATAAAAGTTGCGGCGGCAAATCCACCCATATCACAAACCACACCTCCCCCAAGATTGATTAATAAAGACCGTCGATCAAAACCATTTTGAAACATTATTTCCCAGATTTTTTTGACTGTCTCGATATTTTTTTCTTTCTCCCCGGCGGGAATGATAATCTTTATTAGTTTTCTATTTAAAGACTTCTCTGCTTGATTAACTAATGACTTAGGGATGTTTTCATCAGTCAAAATTCCTATCTTGGAAAATTTAGTAAAATCAAATAGTTGATTAATCTTTTCCAATAAATTTTTACCAATAAAAGTTTTCATATTAATTTTTTGGTTCGCTTAAATCGCGAAATTCCGTTAACTGACAACACAATTCTTTTAGTTCTTTGACCGTTATGTGTTGTTCCGTGTCTGTCTTTGACCTTCCAACTTCAATTAAAATACCATCATACAAAAAATTTTCTTCGTCAATTTTCATCTGCATTGCCTCAATTGTTGCCCTCACGATTGAATCTCTTAGTTTTGGACCATGTATGTGACTTGGGTCAAAAAATAACTTTGCTTTTGTAGCTAACTTAGTTCTTTTGGCGGCCTGGTGAACCGGCAAATTACGGTAGTCACCTTTGTTGTAAATATCAACGCCCCGATGAATTAGAATTAATTTTTCCTCAAGTCCCGGTTCATTCATCCCGGTATAGTGGGTTAAACCGATCCAGGTTTTTTCCATCGTTGTTTGGCCTAAATTTTCATCCCCAAACCACTTAGGATTTTTAAGTCCAATCAGCCAACGATTTTTTTTGGCAAATATACTCATGTTTAAGACCGGCCAACCTAATTGACTGACCGCGGGATTCCAGATTAAAACTCTTTCTTTAGGCAACATTCTTTCAAAAATTGGTAATTGTGATAACGGGTCCATTATTTCAGCGGCCACCAGCAAACCGGTTTCTTTAATAATATTTTTGGCAATCCTGACGCTTGGCAAGATTTTTAACTGGTTAATTGATTTGCCTTCAACTAGAAGATCAATATTTTTTCTAAAAATTGTAAAGTCTATTCCCATATTTTTCCCGTCCTTATTTAGAGACGTTCGCGACTTCAGGCCGATTACCCGAGTACCAAAAACAGCCCGTTGAATCCTCCCAAAGCGATTACTTACCTTGATTTCGGCAATCTTAAGAATATCGCTAATATTATCAAGATCAACCGAACAGGGTCCGGCAATAATCATTAATTTTTTATTGAGAATGTTTGGTGTCATAGTTTTTTTTACCCAAAAAATAACCCCGCTTTCGCGGGGGTCGGTTTTTTATTTTTGCTTTAACAACTACAACCGCCACCGCAAGGTGGGTCAAAGTAAAAATAAAAATTTTGAGTTGCTGTGTCTTTCATGATTACTAAATTATACTCGCTTTTTCTTACTTGTCAAACCCAAGTCCTTTTTGAATATAGGTTTTAATCAAACTTTGGTATGGGATCATAAGAGCATTAGCCTTTTCTTTAAGGTGATTAAGCATATATTCAGGAATTCTAATTGAGATTGAACGGGTCGTCGGCTTTAGATTTGGAAAACTGACCTCTTCGGCTTTATCAAAATCAAAATATTCTGAAGAGTCGGCAGTCGCCCAAAAATCTCTCTCATCATCTTCATTTTTGAACTTAGGTATGACTTTGAATTTTTTTTTCATAAGCATTTTTTTCTTTTCGGTTCATATCCCGAGCCGAAATTATTCTTACCTTATTGTTTCTTAAGGTAAAGAAAACTGTTAACTTTCTATCCGTATTTGTCTTACCCCAAATCATATATCTTTCTTCTTTTAGGGAATGTTTTTCGTCTTTCATGATAGTTTTTTTTCTATTCCCAAAAATTTCTTCGGATTCTTTATCCCCGACCTGATGTTTTTTATTTTTGTCGATATTCCCCTTATCCCACTCAAATTCTATACATTTATCAAGAATCTTCACTTTATTATTGTATATACTGTATTACACAATGTCAAGGGGGATTCACTCCCTAAATTATTGCTTTTAAAAGCTTCGTATCAAAAACCGTAAGCTCTTACTCACTCCCGCTCCATCGTCGCTGAAGGTTTATAACTGCCTGTTAAAACAAACTTAAGTCTTTTATCCTTTTAAAATGTTTGATATTTCTCGTCGCTAACAATAAATTGTTGGCCATTGCCGTTGCGGCGATTAAAAGGTCAAACTCATCCAAAGGAATCCTTTTAATTTCCAAGTTAATTTTTATATCAAGATATTTTTCGGCGACTTTTTTGTCTATAGAAATAATAACTATTCTATTAACTTCCAAAAAATCTTCGAATAATCTTTCTTTATTAGAGGACTTAATTTTTTTGAAACCATAAATAACCTCGGCCCAAGAAATAATGCTTATAAAAAGTTCTTTATCACTATTTGTTTCTTTAAAAAAATTGACAGCGGAACCTTGATTATTTAGAAAGTCTATTATTATGTCAGAATCTACTAGAATTCTCATGATTATTTCTTATCTTATGATCTTAAAATTTTTACGAAACTTTTTCATATGTTTTTTTATATTTTTTGCTTCGGCATCACTAAGGATACCGGCGTATTTTTTTATCTTATCTTCCATTAATAATTCTTTCTTTTCTTTATAAACAACGACCTTGGCGACGATTGACTTGCCTTTCTTTAATAAAAAAGAGTCTTTATTATAAATTACCCTATTGATATAATCGGAAATATTATTTCTGAAATCAGAAATATTGACAATGTTGTTCATATGTAAATATATTAGCACAAATTGTCATTTTGTCAATATGTACGTTTTCACTCCCACTCCATCGTCGTTATAACTTCATAATTTTGAATGTTTTCTGATTTCATCTCTCAAAAACATCAGTGTTTCTCTTTTCAGAATTTTTCTGATCAACTGAAATTTATCTTGACTTAGCAGAAAACTCAAGTCCTCGTTTATTATTTTTTCGGTAATTTTGCTCTCAATGAACTTTATTAATGCTTTAAAATAATTAATCGGTTGTTTGCTTGTTCTTTCTTTAATGACCGCTTCATTATAATGAAATCCTGATAAAAAAAAGTGGTGGATATCATAAATATCACGTCCGGCGATCATTTTATGTTTTTTATAGCGGTCCGTCACAGCGACCAATTTGTTGGCAAACATTGTCTCTTTGGTCTGACAAAAGGCAAACCGGTCAATCTCCGCCAGATAAAAAGAAGAATAAATATTTGATTTTAAGGCTATATCAATTAAACTTAATTTAATCGTATTTCTTGAGCCCGGTTGCGCCGAATATTTGAGAAGGTAAAATAATGACTGGTGGCTTTTTTGACTGATTTTTAAATCAAGCTCCTGAAAAATTTTTCTTAAATTTTTATCAATCGCTTTTTTATCAGATTTCGGTTTTAAGTCAAAGTCTAAATCAATTGAAAACCGGTCCAAAAATCCCAACATCGCGGCGGCGCTGCCCCCTTTGAAATAAATATTTTTTGCGATTGGACTATCCAAAATTTCCGTTAACAGCCGTAAAAGTTGCGCTTTATGAATGGCGTCTTCCCGTTTAGGTAATATCATAGATAACCTACTTCCTTTTGTATTAATCTTACTTTTTTCCAATCAATTTTCTTTTTGTTATCAAAGTAAAATGCCGGATTAAAATATAATAAATCGGCAATTGAACGTTCAACATTAGCTGTCATTACACCATTAATATTATCTATCCCACGATCGTAGTAGAGATAACTATCTTTAAGGCGACGGACTAAATAAGAGTGATTTGATATTGTAAATTTTTTAGAAATACTGGAAATCAGCGTCAGATAATTTTCTTTTTGAAAAATGATTCCTTCTCGAATAAGAACTGTCTCACAACTGATATAGGTAAACCGATGAAGATAACCGATTGCCAGTTTAAAAGGATCTAATTGGTCTATAGGAACTGTTGAATAAAATCCTTTGTGAACTGGAATCAAAATACCTTTTTGAAGATATCTTTTTATCGTTGTATAGAGAGTATTTTTGTTGGTTATTCCCCACAACAAAGCCAGATCATTAGTATGAAATAACTTCTCTTTTAGCTTTAATAGAGTATCTATCCTGTACATATATGTACAGGATAATGAAAGATTGTGTGTTTGTCAAGAGCAAAAAATCACTCCCACTCCATCGTCGCCGGGGGTTTAGTGGTAATATCGTAGACGACGCGGACGACTTCGAAGACTTCAGTGACAATTCTCTCCGAAATTCTGGCCAAAACATCATAAGGTAACCTCACCCAATCTGAGGTCATAGTATCTTTTGATTCAATGGCCCTAATAGCAATTGTCTCTCCATATTTTCGCTCGTCCCCTGTCACGCCCGTAGTTTTTATTCCGGTATAAACCGCAAAAGCCATCCAGATTTGGTCATAAAGGCCGGCCTTTTTAATTTCTTCAATGACAATGGCATCAGCTCTTTTCAAAATATCTAATTTTTTTTCGGTCACTTCGCCGATTAATCGAACGGCCAATCCAGGACCGGGAAAGACGTGACGAGTCACCATCTCTTTTGGGAAATTTAACTCTTGGGCAATCTTTCTTACCTCATCCTTATAAAACATCCGCAAAGGTTCCACTAATTTAAAGCCATGTTTTTCCGGAATCCCGCCGACGTTATGATGGGTTTTGATTTTATGGGAGTGTTTCGTCCCCTGACTTTCTATCACATCAGGATAGATTGTCCCTTGGACAAGAATTTTTGCGCCAATTTTTTTTGCCTCCCTCTCAAAGACTCTAATGAAAGCTTCGCCTATGATTTTTCTTTTTTCCTCGGGTTCAGTAATTTCTTTTAATGCCTTCAGAAAATCTTTTTTTCCATCAATGACAACCAGCGGTAGTTTTAATTTATTTCTAAAAGTATTTTTTATTTCTTCTGTTTCTCCGATTCTCATCAGTCCGGTATCAACGTAAAAACAGGTCAGATTTTTTCCAATCACCTGATGAGTGAGATAGGCAGTAACGCTGGAATCGATTCCTCCGGATAAGGCACAAACTGCTTTTGAGTTACCGATCTCTTTTTTTAAGTATTGTTTAATTTCTTCTATTTTTTTGGTTCCAAGCAAAGGATTTTCTCCGCAGATTTTTACAACAAAATTATTCAAAATTTCTTGTCCATACTGAGTATGATGGACTTCCGGATGAAACATGATTCCATAAATTTTCTTTTTTTCATCAGCAAACGCAGCAATTTTAACGGCCGGAGTCGATCCAACCACAACTGATCCCTTAGGCGGTTCAATCACCTGGTCAAAATGGCTCATCCAAACTTTAAAATCTTTTTTATTTTTTCCCCAGTTAGCAAAAAGACTGCATTCTTTTTTCAAACTAAAACTTGTAGGACCATATTCTTTTTTTTCACCCGGAGCGACTTTTCCGCCCAACATCTGCCCTAAGACTTCAAGGCCGTAACAAATTCCAAGAACCGGAATCCCTAATTCAAAGATCGCTTTATCAACAAGTAGTGCGTCTTTGCCAAAGACGGACGCCGGACCGCCGGATAAAATAATTCCGCGTGGAGAAAATTTTTTGATTGACTTAAAGGCATCTTGAGGGAGAATGATCTCTGATTTCACCCCCAAATCCCTAATTCTTCTTCCAATTAGGTGGGTCGTTTGTGAGCCAAAATCAATAATGACAATCATCTGTTATTTCAGAAATATATTAATTTCTTTTTCCGGTAAACCAATCTTTATTAACCGCTCTCTAATTTCCGGCGTTTTAATACCGTTTTTTTTCCATTTTAAAGCCAGTCCATCGATCACCTCTCTTCTTTCATGGGGAAAGACTACCCAAGCATCGGTAACTGATCCAACAAAATCCGGCTTTATCTTTGCGTGAGGTTTATGAAAAAGTGTCGCCGTCGTAATTGAGGCTGGACCAAAGTGCTCTAAATATTTTATGGCGTACTGCAAACTTTCACCGGAATCGTTGACATCGTCAAACAAGATGACTCTTTTTTTAGCTAAGGGAATGGCTAAGGGAATTTCCAACATCGGTTTAGCTAATTTTTTTCCCGGTTGAGATGACTCATAAAATGACAGTTTGAAACTTGATAGTTCATAAACCTGGAGAATGTCCGCCATCGTTCTCGCCCAAGTCCAACCGCCTTTGGCCAAAGTAATAAGAGTGTCAAATTTTTCTTTACTTTCGTTTATCTCAACGCCAAGGTCCAAACAGATCTGCCCCATCTCCTCCCAGGTTGGCGCAATGTAAGACCAGGATTCTTTTAAAAATTGGGTTTTCTTAAACAAAATTTTATTATTACTCATTGATGATTAATATCATATCTTAAACGAAGAAATATTCAAGGGATAAAAAAATTAGATATTTTTTTCTATTTTTTCGATTAATTCTTTGATAATTTTTGAATATGGTTTTTTAAACTGGCGCCATCTTTTTAAATTCAATTGGGATAGATCGAGCTCGGAAAAAGACACTGTCTCGCGACCTTTCTTCACATAATATAAAAGGTCAAGGAGAGCTTTTTCCGGATAGGCAGTCAAAACCTGATTGTCAAGATAATAACCAAAAAAAAGGTCTGGCTTTATCTGTCTGTAGATTATAGGAACACCCGAAATAGCAGTTTTATAACTTTTTTTTGTACTTACCGCATAAATCTGGCGGGGTATCTGATTGATAATGCCAATTTTATGCAAGACGGTTTTTAAAGACAGATAAGAGGGGTAATAAAGTTGACCAACAACCTCTTCGGGTACCATTACCTGATCAAAAACGCTATACCAACCGCGCTTGACTTGATTCAAAACACCTTTGTTTTTCAAACGCATAATTACCGTTCGTAAACTTTTTTCTTTAACAGATAGGATTTTTCCCAAATCGGCCACGGAAAAAATTGCTTTTTGTAAAGAACGGATTTCATTTATAAGCTGAAAGTCATTTTTCATACTGGGTTAAAAAATCTTTTGACCAGTTTTTCAGATAATTAGGTAATAACTGGTTGATTTCTCCTTTAAATTTACTTTCGGCTGCTTTTGGTTTAGGAATTTTTAAATTAAGATTAAGTTTTTGGCCAATCCACCAGAGGTCAAAATAGTCACGCGGTTCAGATCTAGTTTTTAGGGCGATTTTTTTCTTAAACAAAATTCTTTTTAAAGAACAACTGTAAAGCAGGGGAGTAAGAATGCTTATTGGCGAACGAACCGCCATTAAGCTCCAATCATCTTTTTTTAATTTTTTATCTCTTTTTGAGATCTCAATTTTGATGGAAAAACTCTGTTTAAAAGCTAAAGGTTTGACTGTCAAAAGAGAAAATATTGTATATCTTTTATCATAAATGTCTTTGATAGTAATATCTGTCTGTTGATGACTGATTTCTATTAAAACTTTTTTTAAATCTTTGATTGATATTGGCTTTCTTAGAGAAAAATCAAGATCTTGGGAAAAGCGAGGTGAGCCATAAATCAGACGAAGGGCGGTGCCGCCTTTAAAAACAATCTTTCTTCCGATTGGACTTTGGGAGAGTCGATCTAAGATAAAAACCTCTCTTTCTTCTCTGATAATCTCAACCGGAGAAACCTGCAATTTATTTGCCCATTTTGCTAATTCCAGACTATCCATATAATTCTGAATTTATAGACGATTTTGTATATAAAGTAAGAATATAATAATAAAACATTTTTGTCAAGATCACTTTTCGGTTGCTTTTTAAATTTTTTTCCTCCACAATAAATTTATGCTGATTAATCCAAAACCGGAAACAGTTGAAGCTTCTTACATCAAAGACTACGAAAGACTGTATTCGGAGTCAATAAAAAATCCCGAGGCTTTTTGGGAAAAAATAGCCAAAGAATTAAGTTGGTTTAAACCCTGGGATAAAGTTTTGGATTGGAAATATCCCTATGCGAGATGGTTTGTGGGAGGACAGACAAATATCGTTTATAACGCGCTGGATCGCTGGATGAACACGGACATAAAAAATAAAACCGCTCTGCTTTGCGTTGCACAGGATAAAAGTGAACGACGTTTTACCTACGGACAATTGAATGATGAAGTTTCCAAATTTGCCAATGGACTAAAATCTTTAGGTATTAAAAAAGGTGATAAAATCACTATCTATCTTCCCCGAATTCCTGAACAGTTTATTGCCATGCTTGCCTGTTTAAAAATCGGCGCTGTCCACTCGGTCGTTTATAGTGGTTTTTCCGCCGATGCTTTAAAAAATCGGATTGAGGACGCCGGAGCAAAAATAGTCATCTGCGCCAATAGTTATCCTTACGGAAAAAAAATTATTGAATCGAAACAAAATGTTGATGAAGCGCTGAAGGAAAACAAAACGGTTGAGCACGTGATTGTAGTTGAAAGAATAAAATC
>Ga0066650_10000196_pt1 | contig 18631 bp, 15 predicted proteins | sample CryGey092014_all_FD_59539 | JGI IMG/M metagenome (GOLD analysis project Ga0066650, IMG submission 59539) | Groundwater microbial communities from aquifer - Crystal Geyser CG23_combo_of_CG06-09_8/20/14_all | ecosystem: Environmental > Aquatic > Deep subsurface > Groundwater | place: USA: Utah...
AACAGTTGCATTGTTTTTTTCTTGATGAGAAACAAGGTTAGGAAAAATACTTTCAACATCCTGAGCAATTAAACCAATATATCTTTTATTATCTGGTTGATTGATAAAATTATATTCAACAACATTTAATTTCATCACTTTATTCATTATAGATTCAACAGAAGTGATATTTTCTTTAAATCGTTTATCAGAAAGAGCAGTATATATTCCTGATACAGCATCAAAATTTCCTTTTGCAACATTATTAAAATATAAATACATATTATTAGTGGTATAAACATAAAAATGCCACCTATCAGCATCGTATCTATTTGAAATAGACAATCCGTCAGTTCCTCCAGTGTAGTGATCAACATGAAGACTTGTAACAGGAGCATTTGTACCTATTCCAACTCTATCAGTAGAAAAGTCGCCATAAATTAATGGAGTTGAAGTGCTAGAATTATCAATATATAATTTATTATTCCCTGTTTCATTTTTTCCTGTCTCATATCCAATAAATACATTACCAGTACCCGTAGCATTATAACCTGCATGCCAACCAAAAGCAACATTATTTGCCCCTGTAATATTATTACGTAATGCTGACACTCCCATAGCTGTATTATAACTCCCAGATGTAGTGCTTTGAAGTGCACTTGAACCTACCGCAACATTTTTCTGACCAGTATTATTGGCTGAAAGGCAATTGTTACCAATAGCTGTATTGTCAAGACCGATAGTATTGCTGTATAGAGCATAATTACCAACAGCAGTAAGATAACATCCAGGATATGTGCCAGAATATGTGCCAGTATTACTATAACCAGCCCTATATCCTATAAAAGTATTATAAGAACCACCGGTATTGCTTATTCCTGATTCACACCCAATCAATACATTTCCAGCACCAGTTGTAGTGTTTAATGCAGTTGAATAACCAATAAAAATATTACTACTACCAGTAACTTTAGCACCAGCAGTATCTCCAATAATAACATTGTTGCTTCCTGTTGAATTCCATCCTGCAGCATTTCCAATATATACATTGTTTTCGGTATTTATTCCATATTTGCCAGCCCACCAACCTAATGCTGTATTACCTGATTTTAAATTTTGTCTCAAAGCAGAAACACCAACTGCTGTGTTCCTTATTCCTGTTATATTATTTTGAAGTGCACTGGAACCAACACCCACATTTTTTTCTCCTGTTGTATTAGAAGAAAGACAATTATTGCCGATTGCAGTGTTGTCAAGCCCAGTAGTGTTTTTATACAAAGCCCTTGTTCCAACACCCGTTAAATAACAACCAGGGTAATCAGGAGAAACATAAGTGCCAGTATTGCTATATCCAGCTTGATAACCGATAAAAACGTTAGCGGTTCCTCCAGTATTAGAATAGCCAGCATTATAACCGATAAATGCATTATAATTACCAGTTGTGTTATAGCCAGCCTGATATCCCATAATCGTGTTATACGTCCCGGTAGTACTATTTCTCCCTGCCTCATAACCCAGCATGACATTACTGCCTTCAGTGTTTGAATAACCTGCATAATAACCTAAAAATACGTTGTTATTGCCAGAAATATTTGAGTAACCAGAATTGCTTCCTACAAAAACATTACTTTCTCCACCTGAATTTTTATCTCCACTTTGGTTTCCAAGAAACACATTATAACTTCCTGTACTATTGGTATAACCGCTTAAATAACCCATAAAAACATTATAATCCCCTCCTGTGTTTGAATATCCGCTTGAAAGACCAATAAAAACATTTTGAGAACCATCTAAATCACTATTATTTACATTAAAACCAGCATTTTCACCAATAAAAATATTTTGTTGTCCGGTAACATTATTTTGTCCTGCTTTGCTTCCCAAGAATACATTGCCACCCATACTTCCATGTTTCCAACCACTCTGATATCCTATAAAAGTATTGTCACTCCCTGTATTGGCTTTGCCTGCTTCATATCCAAAAAATGTATTGTAATTTCCTGAAATGTTATTTAAACCCGTTTGATATCCTAAATATGAATTATACATCCCACTTACATTTTTCATTCCACTCAAATGTCCTATAAAGTAATTGTTAGGAGTAAGTCTCATATAACTTTGGGTAGTAGTGCCAATATTGCTTACTCCAAAGCCTTTATCCGTATTTTTGGTCCATATTCTAGTGCTATCCATCGTAACACGAAGGTATTGGTCTGTAATTCCTTTTGTGGAAGTTCTTCCACTAACAGCAAAACCACCTACAGAACCAGTTGTCTCAATATAAACACGAACACTATCTGTTGTAACTGAAAAGTAATCGCCTGAAGTTTCTTTTGTAGAAGTTCTGCCACTAACAGCAAACCCACCTACAGAACCTTTCACCCCATCGGTAATATATACTCTTACACCCTCAGGAAATACAGCAAATACTGTATTGCCAGTATTATCTTTTACTTGAAACAAAGTGTCAACAAGAGAAGCAGTATTTTGTTTTATTTCAAATTTGCTATTGGGTGTCTTGGTTCCAATTCCAATATTATCGGTAACATCGTTTAAATAAACGTTAGAGCCTGTTTTTCCCCAAATATCATTGGTGTTTCCACCTGAAGAAATATGAGTCCAGCCTTTTACAGCACCTGTATAAAAGAAGAAACAGTTCAAATCGGTATCAAATACCATTAAACCAGTTGCAGGAGAAGGCATGGTTGTTCGAGTGGAAGTTGTTACGCAAGGAATAAGCAATCCCTTGGTTGTAGAATATACATCCAACATTGCCGATGGGTCTGGCGTGTGTGCGCTCACATTAGTGATTGTTACATTTTGGGCTTTAGCTCCCATATTAATATAAATAAAGAGGCACAGAATTGTGATACAATTCAAAATGGAAAGTGTATTATTTTTTCTCATAGGGCAAAATATTAAGTAACAATTCAAATATAATGAAACAATATAGGTAAACCAAATAATTTAGACTAAACTGATAAATTTAGGTAGAAATACGTATTAAAAATGAAAAACTGGTTGTTAAATGTTATTATTATTTATAAATTAAACGTTAATAATTAATTAAAAATAGCGAATAGCACGGACCCATCTAAGAGATTCTTTGTTAATCGTAATTTCTTCTATAATTGGATATGGTTCAGTATTATATTCAGGTAAATAAAAAACTGTTATTGCTGCTTGCCGTGTACGTTCGGTTGAGGACCAATAAGCTCTCCCATCATAAATAGGGTTATATTTAATCAAACAATATATCATTCTACATAACTCCCCTGTTGATGGAAGAAACCAATCATCATAACCATTTAATATTAAGTTAAAACAAATTCGGGCAGCTATGCCCCTTGTGTCGCAATTATTTACAATATTTATAGTATTTTGCTTTCCTTTTCCAACAGCAGTATCTGTCTCAGAAACATTTGGTATATCCAGGTCTTCACATCCCCAAGGAGAGTCTGTACTTTGGTCATTGAGCGCACATACAAGCCCATGTAGTCCTGAATTATCAACATAAATAATCATTTCACCTAAACAATTTTCCCCAATGTGGTATTGAGCCATGAATGTCATATCTTCACTATAAGATATTCCCATTGAATTAACAGCTTTTAATCTATAATGATAAAACTTACCAACACCCAACCCTGATATTTCTACAAAAACCAATGAATCAACGTTTCCAGTTATAGGGCATTGAGGTGCAATTATTTCGTTTCCATAAGATGTAGTTTTCCCATATTCAAATGTAACAATAGTATTTAAACCATTAGCATTTACTTTTCCGTTTAATGTAGCTGAATATGAATGAATATTAGAGGCAGGTAATGTAACTGCACTTGGCGTGTTTGCTAAAGTTGTAAATGATATATTTTCACCAGAGACTATATTTACTGGGTTCTCAGCTTTAATTCGATAATAATAAGTTGTATTGGCAAGCAACTCAATTTCTTGATTCACATTAATATTTGAAGTTCCACTAATTTTTATAGGGATTGTATATTGATAGCTTGTGAAATTTGGGTTAGTATCATATTCAAAAAAAACATTCGTAATAAACCCATTGGGATTTACAATTCCATTAAATATAGCGCTATTTACTTGTATATCAGTAGCCGTCGTAGTTATAGAAACTGGATCTAAAATAACCAAAGAAGATTTTTGCCAAATAGGAATACTATCATGGCTCATCATTAATATTTGCCCAGATTTTCCTTTGGGTAAAATTACCCAATTGGTTCCATTATAATAAATCATATCTCCTTTAGCTTGACCTTCTAATCCTATTGAAATAATATTTGTATCATTTTTGATATTTATTGTTGGTAATTCTTTAATATTAGAACTATCAACTTCGAAAAGTAATCTGCTATTCCAATGTGTAATATCACTTTGACTAATGCTTGCTGCGACAGAATTTTTAAATACAGGATCGTTTTCATTTTGAACACTTCCTGCATATAAAGTATAAGGCACGGATAATAATTGTGTAGTGCCCATGTGGACGAATGAAGTCCCTCCATTAGCATCTAATTCTACTTTTAAAAAATAGGTATTTGCTCCCCAATTAATAGTGCTAAAATTACCACTAACATAAGTGCCATTTCCTATTGCAAAGTCTACTAAGCCAAATTGATTGGTGGTTGTGTTTTTTGTTTCTACATAAACTGAAGAACCAGATATACTCCCTTGTAATATACTTAATTGAAAACTTACATTATGGTTTGTAAGTATATTTCCTGAAGCGTCTTTAACTACTGCTTGGTATTTAAAAGCTTGAGGTGCTTAAGCATTTAATGATAAAATGCTCAGTATATTTAATAATACTATAAATAAAATAAATATTTTCTTCATAAGGCTTATTTTTTAATTATTTTAAAATGTTTAATCCTATTGCCATTTGTTGTTGATACTGTTATTAGGTATGTTGAAATAGGATAATTAATTAAATCAATTTCTGCTTGGTTTTCTGAAGAGTTTATGGTCTTCTTAATAATAATAATGCCTTGATTATTGGTTACGTTAATTAGAATGTTTGTATTTTCGATGTTTTCCCATTGAATTTTAAAGTAGCCATTGGTAGGATTTGGAAATAATTTTATGTTAAAAAGATTTTCAGATGGTTCATTAATGGCAACCACCGTATAAGTGTTTTGCTGAAAACCTTGTGTAATGATAGCTCCAGAAGATGAAAATGTGGAAGTTACAACTTCTCCTAATGTCCAACTTAGCTGTGCATTGGTGCCAACATAATAATTACCTGCTGAGGCAATTACAAAGGGACTTACACTTTGGCTTTTTGCAGATAATCCTATTGTTGCTATTAAAATGTAAAATGCAATTAATTTTTTCATAGTTAAAATGTAAGAAAGCATAATACAAATGTATATAATATTTACATTAAATACAATATTTAAATAAATATTTTACTAAATAGTTTTCAGCTATATCATAAAATGTCAATTAATTAAAATGTTTGCTGGCTTTTAAGAAATGGAATACTAAGAATGTCATATAAAATAACAAAGCCGATATTAAATCGGCTTTGTTATTCATCTTAATTAATATTGCAAATTTGTTTTTTATTTGAATTCTTGGAGTTTAAAACACAAATTGATTTGGAATAATTTAATATTGTTTCAATTGCTTGTTCGCTAGGCTGAATATTGCTTTCATCAATGTTAGTATTCTTTTTGTTTTCCGAAATAGTTGTTTTTTCAATATTATTAAGATTTTCTGAGGAGTAGATTTTATCCATAGGCATGTTTTTTTAATTAATTTATAAATATAACACAATATTTAATATAAAAGTGCTTTTTTAATTAATTTTTTTTGGTTTCATTATTATTAATAAGCCAATAAATGTTAATAATCCATTTAAAATAAGCAATTCAAAACTAAATTTATAGCCAAACAGCCATTTAACAGAGTTTTCGCTAAGAATATAGCAAATAATAGGAGATATTACACATATTATAGGAACGAATTTGTCTTTGACATTATATTTTGTAAATAAACCAAAAGCATACACACCCAATAAAGGTCCATAAGTATAGCCGGCAATTGTAAATAATTTATCAATTACAGCTTTATTGTTGATTAATTGAAAAATAATAATTACCATTAATAGAATGAATGCGAAACTTATGTGTATGGCGTATCTAACCTTCCTTTTTTGCTTATCAGATAAATTTTCTCTTTTATCTAATTTAATGAAATCAATACATACCGAAGTGGTTAGTGAAGTTAAAGCACCGTCGGCACTGGGATAAGCAGCAGAAATTAATCCGATAATAAATACCAAACCTGCAATGGGACTTAAATAGTTTAAGGCAATTACTGGAAACAGATTATCTGATGTCCCTGTAAAGGTTATGCCTTTAGAGCCAGCATAAATATATAGCACTGCTCCAAGAAAAAGAAACATCAAATTAACAAATACCAATATAAAACTAAAAGTAAACATGTTTTTTTGAGCATCTTTTATGTTTCTACAACTCAGGTTTTTTTGCATCATTTCTTGGTCTAAGCCAGTCATAACAATTGATATAAAAATACCACTAATAAATTGTTTAATAAAAAAACGTTTGTCTTGCCATTCCGTAAAAATGACTTTCGACATTTTATTATTTACAACATTGGTAATTAAATCAATAAAATTATAATTTAGTTCCTTTGATATTAATATAATAGAGATAACTACTGCTAACAACATAAAGGTTGTTTGGAGTGTATCGGTCCATATAATTGTTTTAATTCCCCCTTTAAAAGTATATAAAATAATAAGTGATATAAATATCAATACTGTAAGCCAAAATGGAACACCCCATTGTTCAAAAACAAATATTTGTAATACATTTATCACTAAAAACATTCTAAAAGAAGCACCAATAGTGCGAGATAATAAAAAGAAAAATGCTCCAGTTTTATAAGACCAAAAACCAAAACGATGTTCAAGATAGGTGTATATAGAAGTCAGATTAAGTTTGTAATACATTGGCATTAAAACAGTAGCAATTACAAAATATCCTACAAGATAACCAAGCACTACCAACATATATGAGAACTGAGTAGTGCCTACCCAACCAGGTACAGACATAAATGTTACGCCAGACAACGAAGCTCCAATCATACCATAAGCTACAACATACCAAGGAGATGTTTTATTGCCAATAAAAAAGCTTTCGTTATTTGCTTTTTTTGAAGTAACCCAAGTAACAATAAAAATCATTATTGTATAAAGAATAAAACTCAGTAGAATATAGATAGGTGCCATAATTTTGCTTAAAAAATGATGAATAGCCCACAAACCTACATAATTTTTAAATACAAACATCAAATATTATATTTTGTCAAACCACCTTCATTTTATTAGCTTTTGGTAATGTATGTTTATTTTTTTTTAAGGTAAGTTTAGCAAATTTGTTTTTATTGTTTAAAAAAGCATTACTTTTGGCTGTTAAATCAATAAATTACTGTGATTCCTTTCCCTTCAAAATTGCTTGAAGAAGCTGTAAATGAGTTTGCTAAATTGCCTGGTATTGGCAGAAAAACAGCAATGAGGCTGGTTTTGCATTTGTTAAAAGAAAAAGAAGAAAAATCTTTAGCACTTGGCAATTCAATAATCGCCGTTAGAAAAGATATTCAATATTGTCATATTTGTCATAACATTTCTGAAACTGATGTTTGCTTAATCTGTTCTGACAATAAACGAGACAATACATTAATTTGTGTAGTTGAAGACATAAGAGATGTGATGGCAATTGAAAGTACAAACCAATATAATGGGGTATATCATGTTTTAGGCGGAATTATTTCTCCTATGAATGGTATTGGACCTAATGAGTTGAATATAGAATCATTGGTAAATCGTATTTCTAATAATGAAGTTAATGAAATTATTATGGCATTAAGCACAACTATAGAAGGTGATACTACTATTTTCTATATTTATAAAAGACTTAAGGATTTTAATATAACTTTTTCAACTATTGCAAAAGGAGTATCAATTGGTAATGAATTGGAATATACTGATGAAATAACCTTAGGACGTTCAATAGTAAATCGTGTTCCTTATGAACATTCTATTTCAAAAATATTTTAGTTAATATTTTAATGCAATTAGATGTTATTAAATCTGTTCTATCAAAAAGAAGGAAATGATTAAACTCTCTGTTATCATTGTAAACTATAATGTAAAGTATTTTCTTGAACAATGCTTGCACTCAATATATAAGGCAAGCGAAGGAATAAATACCGAAGTATTTGTGGTTGATAACAATTCGGTGGATGGCTCCGTTAAAATGATAAAAGAAAGGTTTCCCGAAGTAATTTTAATCGAAAACAAAGAAAATTTAGGCTTTTCAAAGGCGAATAATCAGGCAATAGTTTTATCGAAAGGCGAATATGTACTATTAATTAACCCTGATACGGTAGTAGAAAACACTACCTTTAAAAAAGTGATTGATTTTATGGATAGTCATATTGATGCTGGTGGTTTGGGCGTTAAAATGATTGATGGGAAAGGTAAATTTTTACCTGAATCGAAACGAAGCTTACCAAAACCTTCCGTTGCTTTTTATAAAATATTCGGTTTATCTCGAATTTTTCCTAAATCAAAAACATTTGGAAAATATCATTTAGGAAATTTAAATAAAGATAAAATTCACCAAGTTGAAATCCTTTCTGGGGCTTTTATGCTCTTACGTAAAGAGGTATTAAACGAAATTGGTTTATTAGATGAAGCATATTTTATGTATGGTGAAGATGTCGACTTGTCTTATCGCATACTAAAAGCAGGTTATAAAAATTATTATTTTCCAGAAACTCGCATAATACATTACAAGGGTGAAAGCACTAAAAAAAGTAGCATCAATTATGTGATTGTGTTTTATAATGCAATGATTATATTTGCCAAGAAGCATTTTTCACACAAAAATGCAAAATTGTTCTCTATTCTCATTCATTTTGCAATTTACTTAAGAGCATTTGTCGCAATATCAAATAGATTTTTAAAAAACATCATATTACCATTTACCGATATAGTTTTTATTTTTGCTGGCATTTATTTTCTCAAGAATTACTGGGAGAACATTATTTTATCAGGAGCAGGTGGGCATTATCCAAACGAATTCCTATTTATATTTATTCCAGCTTTCATATTTATTTGGTTAATTTCAGTAATGTACAGTGGAGGATATGATAAACCAATAAAATTAATTAAAATATTTCAGGGAGTACTTATTGGAACTACGATTATTTTAGTAATTTATGCTTTGTTAAACGAATCCTATCGATTTTCAAGAGCATTAATCATATTTGGAGCTTCTTGGGCTCTTATCTATATGATTAGCATTCGCTATATATTACATATGCTTAAGGTTAAGAATTTTTGTATTGATACGGTCAAAAATAAACGTTTTGCAATTATTGGAGAAAAGATTGAGGCTGAAAGAGTTGCGGCTTTATTGAAACAAACAGATGTAAATACAGGATTTATTGGTTTAGTTAATATTAGTGAAAAAGAACTAAAAGAGAATGGATTTATTGGCAATATCAGTCAAATAAAAGAGATTATTGAAATTTATGGTATTGATGACATTGTCTTTTGTGCAAAAGACATTTCTTCTAATAATATTATTGATATGATGTCATATTTACAAAACACTCAGGTCGATTATAAAATTGCTCCGCCTGAGAGTTTATACATAATTGGCAGCAATTCTATAGACACATCAAGCGATTTATATGTTATCAACATAAATTCTATCAGTAAAATCAATAATAAGCGAACAAAAAGATTCTTAGATATACTATTATCATTAGTGTTGATAATTATTCTTCCTTTTGCCATATTTATTGTTGGAAATCCGCCCAATTTAATTAAAAACATTGTTTTAGTTATATTTAAAAGAAAAACTTGGGTTGGTTATTATAATACCTTAGAAAATCATAAACTTCCTAATTTAACAAAGGGAATTCTTAATCCAACCGATGCATTTAAGAATAAAGCATTTACAAATGACACCATTGACAAGCTAAATATGCTTTATGCACGAGATTATAAATTATTTAATGATATTAAAATAATTTGGAGAGGTTTTAAAAATTTAAGTAGAAAAACCTAAAAATAAACTTTATAACAAAGGAATACAAATGTTTTTACCCACTTTTATATCTGTTTCACTTGATAATTTGTTTACTTCTTTCAATATTTTACGAGTAGTGCCATATTTAACAGCGATTGAATAAAGTGTTTCTCCTTTTTTTATAGTGTGAATTGCTTTTACAGGAATTTTAATCGTGCTACCTACTTTTATTTGCTCATTTTTTAATGAATTTATTTGTTTTAACTTATTTACATTGGTTTTAAATAGTGTGGCAATACTTTTTAAGCTTTCTCCTTTAGAAACTGTATAGTTAAATAATACAAAATTATTGTCTTTATTAGTATTTGAATTTGTTATCGTAGATTTGTCATTATTATTGCTATGTTTATTCTCAATTGAGCTTGTGTCTGTCCTATTTTCACTATTGTCTTTAACAATATATGTTTTTCTACTATCATCTGAATCGGAAGAATTTCTAAAAAAAATATCATAAACCGCATAAAAAAACCACAATAGAATAATTGCTTTTAATATTGGTTTAAAATACTTTGACTGTGTATAACTTTTTAAATGATTTAAATTCATTATTAACAAAAGATTAAATTATATTACAAAAGTAAATAAATATTGATAATCAAAAGGAAAATTACCCAAAATAAAAAAAACAAAAAAGAATATCCTTAAAAGTTTGGTTTAATTAAAACATTATGTTAATTTTGCACCCCATATAAAAAATACAGACATAATAATTTACAGAATTAATTGAATAAATAATAATCTTATGTATTTAACTTCAGAAGTAAAGAAAAACATTTTTAAAGAGTACGGAAAGTCTGAATTTGATTCAGGTTCAAGCGAAGGTCAAGTTGCATTATTTACCCACCGTATTAGTCATTTAACCGAACATTTAAAAATTAATAAAAAAGACCGTGTTACAGAAAGAGCATTGGTAAACCTTGTTGGTAAAAGAAGAAGGTTACTTGATTATTTAAAAGATTCGGAAATTGAACGCTACAGGGCAATTATCAAAAAATTAAATATTAGAAAGTAGCCCAAATAAAGGATTATGAAAGGCAATTATTACAATTGCCTTTTTTTTATATTATTAAATTAATAATTAATTATTTTATGAGTAAAATTGGCATTAATAAATCATTCGATTTAGGAGATGGAAGATTAATAAGTATTGAAACTGGAAAACTAGCCAAACAAGCTAATGGTGCTGTAGTTGTTAAAATGGGGGATACCATGTTATTAGCTACAATTGTAACCAAAAAAGAAGCTGCAGAAAACGTTGATTTCTTACCTCTTTCAGTAGAATATCAAGAAAAATACGCATCTGCAGGCAAATTTCCTGGTGGATTTTTTAAAAGAGAAGCTAGACCATCAGAATACGAAATATTAATATCACGATTAGTGGACAGAGCCTTACGCCCATTATTTCCAAGTAATTATCATGCAGAAATACAAGTGCAAATATCATTAATTTCTGCTGACAAAAATATAATGCCAGATGCTTTAGCTTGTCTTGCTGCTTCTGCTGCAATTATGGTATCTGATATTCCATTTAATGGACCTATCTCTGAAGTCAGAGTTGCAAGAATTGATGGTAAATTTATTGCTAACCCTAATATTAATGACTTGCACAATGCAGATATTGATATAATGGTTGCTGCTACTACAGAAAATATTGTAATGGTTGAAGGTGGCATGAAAGAAATATCTGAAACTGAAATGATTGAAGCTATTAAATTTGCTCATCAAGCTATTAAAATACAATGTAAAGCTCAGCTCGAACTTGCCGAAATGGTTGAAAAATCTAAAACTAAAATAGAATATTGCCACGAAGTAGATGATGAACAAATAAAAGAAGATTTGTATGCCGAAACTTATCAGAAAGTGTATGCTTTTGCAAAAACTTGTAATGCAAATAAACATCAAAGAACTGATGGATTTGAGGCAATAAAACAAAATTACCTTGCTAAATATACCGAAGAAGAACAAAAACAAAAGAAAATATTTGTAGATCGCTATTTCCATGATATACAAAAAGAAGCCGTTCGTAAAATGATTTTGGATGACCGTATTCGCTTAGATGGTCGTAAACTCGACGAAATTCGTCCTATATGGTCCGAAATTGATTACTTACCTGCTGCACATGGTTCTGCAATATTTACCAGAGGCGAAACACAATCATTGACCACTGTTACTTTAGGTACAAAACAAGATGAACAGATTATAGATGGTGCTGTTCTTGAAGGCAAGTCTAACTTAATTTTGCATTATAATTTTCCTTCCTTTTCAACTGGTGAAGTGAAGGCTAATAGAAGCACAAGTCGTAGAGAAATCGGTCATGGTAACCTTGCTTTACGTGCTTTGAGAGGTGTTATCCCTTCAGGAGAAGAAAATCCTTATACTATTCGTATTGTTTCTGATATTTTAGAATCAAACGGTTCCTCCTCTATGGCAACAGTTTGTGCAGGTACTCTTGCTCTTATGGATGCTGGTGTTAAAATTACAAAACCTGTTTCTGGTATTGCAATGGGATTAATTACAGATAATACTAACAATAAATATGCAGTACTTTCAGACATCCTAGGAGATGAAGACCATCTTGGCGATATGGATTTTAAAGTTACTGGAACTAAAGACGGTATTACAGCTTGTCAAATGGATATTAAGGTAGATGGTCTTTCGTTTCAAATATTAGAAGAAGCATTGCAACAAGCAAAAAAAGGAAGACTTCATATATTAAACGAAATGTCTAAAACAATTACTGAACCACGTGCAGATTATAAACCTCACGTTCCTCGTATTATTAAAATGACTATTCCTAAAGAATTTATTGGTGCAATAATTGGTCCTGGTGGTAAAATAATTCAAGAAATGCAAAGAGAAACCAATACAACGATTCTTATTGAGGAAGTTGGTGATTTTGGTGTAATTGATATTATTGCAAATGATAATGAATCATTTGAAAAAGCAATTTTGAGAATTAAAAGAATTGTTACTGTGCCTGAAATAGGAGAGGTTTACAAAGGTATTGTCAAAAGTATTATGCCTTTTGGTGCTTTTGTAGAAGTGCTTCCTGGAAAAGACGGTCTGCTTCATATTTCCGAAATTGATTGGAATCATCTCGAAAAAGTAGAAGATGTTTTAAAAGTTGGTCAAGAAATATCCGTTAAATTAATAGATATTGACAAAAAAACTGGTAAAATGAAACTTTCCAGAAAAGTACTTTTGCCAAGACCTACAAAAAAAGAAGAAACAAATTGAAACTTATTTTAATAGATTTCGTTATATTTTCAGCGTAGTTTAATTTTTTTATCTAGACAATGAGGCAACTTAAAATTACCAAACAAGTAACAAACAGAGAAACTGCTTCTTTAGATAAGTATTTACAAGAAATTGGTAAGGTTGAGTTAATTACTGCTGAGGAAGAGGTTGCTTTAGCCCAGAAAATAAGACAAGGCGATACTGCTGCACTTGAAAAACTTACTAAATCGAACCTAAGATTTGTTGTTTCTGTTTCAAAGCAATATCAAAATCAAGGCTTAAGTCTTCCCGACCTTATTAATGAAGGAAACTTAGGTCTAATTAAAGCTGCTCAACGATTCGACGAAACAAGAGGGTTTAAGTTTATTTCCTATGCAGTTTGGTGGATTAGACAATCGATATTACAAGCTTTAGCTGAACAATCAAGAATTGTAAGGTTACCTTTAAATAAGATTGGCGCTATCAACAAAATCAACAAAGCATACTCTAAATTAGAACAAACCTATGAAAGAGAACCTAATGCAGATGAAATAGCCGATATCCTTGAAATATCTGAAACTGAAGTTAAAGACTCATTAAGACATGCAGGAAGACACGTTTCAATGGATGCACCTTTGGTTCAAGGAGAAGATGTTACTATGTATGACGTTCTTAAAGGCGAAGACAATGCTACTCCCGAAACAGGATTAATATACGATTCATTATGCAAAGAAATTGATAGAGCAATTTCTACTCTTACTAGCCGAGAAGCCGATGTCATTCGACTATATTTTGGTCTTAATGGTCATCCTGCCCTTACACTTGAAGAAATTGGCGAACAGTTCGATTTAACAAGAGAAAGAGTAAGACAAATAAAAGAAAAAGCTATTAGACGTTTGAAACACACTTCTAGAAGTAAATTGCTATTAACATACTTAGGATAATTGAATATAAAAGTTATAAAAGATTAGTATAATTAAAATATAGTTAATCTCATCATTTTTTGTATTGATAATTATGAATCATTTAATAGCACCCTCTTTATTATCTGCTAATTTCCTTAATTTAGAAAAAGATATTTCTATGATTAACAATAGTCAAGCTGATTGGTTTCACCTTGATGTGATGGATGGTTTATTTGTTCCTAATATTTCATTCGGATTCCCTGTAATTAATCATATTAGTAAAGCTTCTAAAAAACCTTTAGACGTTCATCTTATGATAATTGACCCAGATAGATATATCGAAAGATTTAAAAATACTGGTGCTAACATATTGAGCGTTCACTATGAAACTTGTACCCATTTGAATCGGACAATTTCATCAATTAAAGATTTGGGAATGAAAGCTGGAGTGGTTTTAAACCCTCATACTAATGTTAATGTATTGGAAGATATTATTATGAATGTAGATTTGGTTTTGCTAATGTCAGTTAATCCAGGTTTTGGCGGACAAACATTTATTGAAAATACTTATAATAAAATACAAAAACTCAAGCAATTAATTATATCATCTCATTCAAATGCTTTGATTGAAATAGATGGAGGTGTTGATTTAAATAATGCTACCAAACTGATTGAATCTGGAGCCAACGTATTAGTTGCTGGAAATAGTGTTTTCTCCTCTACTAACCCACAGTTAACTATAGAAAAACTTAAAAATCTGAATATTTATTAAGTCTTTATTTCACATACCCTGATTGATGAAAAAAAAGATTACCAAAAAGTCTGGTTATATTAAGAATATTTTACGTTTATCAACAAAAATACTTTATAAAAGCTTAATTGGGTTTTTTATTATTACAATTACACCCGTTATTATTTATAAATATTTTACTCCACCTATTACACCATTAATGATAATTAGAGCTCTGGAAAAAAATATTGAAGGAAAGCCTATGAAAATTGATTATAAATGGGTCCCTTTAAATAAAATATCAAATAATTTAATAACTGCAGCTGTTACATCTGAAGATAATCTTTTTTTAGAACATTCTGGATTTGATATTGAGGCAATTCGCAAAGCCTATGAAAACAATCAAAAACATCCAAAAAAAATTAAAGGCGGAAGCACTATTAGCCAACAAACTGCAAAAAACGTATTTTTATGGACTCATAGAAGCTTTATTAGAAAAGGAATTGAAGCATATTTTACCTTTCTGATTGAGCTTTTTTGGTCAAAAGAAAGAATTATGGAAGTATATCTTAATGTTATTGAGATGGGTGATGGAATTTATGGTGCAGAAGCTGCTTCAAAATTCTATTTTAAAAAACCTGCCATCAAACTTTCTAGAGAAGAAGCTGCGGCGATTATTGTTACATTACCCAATCCATTAAAATATACTGCTACCAAACAATCCCCATATATTAATAAACGTAAAAACATTATTCTACAAAGAATGACACAAATTAGTGATATTAAATTTAATTAAAATCCTTTATTTTTCACTAAAATGCTTGAAATATTCCCTAAAATTAACCATTATAACATCCCCATTTTTATTCCTCATGCTGCTTGCCCCTATCAGTGTGTATTTTGCAATCAAAAAAAAATTTCGGGTCAGCTAAATATCCCATCAATAAACGATATTGAAAATACAATTAATAATCACCTTTTGACCTTACCCAAAGAAAATGCATTCATAGAAATTGGTTTTTTTGGTGGGAGCTTCACGGCAATCCCGTTTCAAGAACAGGAAAAATATTTGAAAATTGCTTCAAAATATATTAATCGGGGAGTGGTAAAAGAAATTAGAGTTTCTACAAGACCTGATTTTATTGACGATAATGAATTAAACTTATTGAAAAAATATGGCCTACAAACCATCGAATTAGGTGCTCAATCAATGGATGAACAAGTTCTTGCTCATTCAGGTAGGGGACATAAGGTTGAAGATATTGTAAATGCATCTGTGCTTATTAAAAATGCAGGATTTAATCTCGGTTTGCAAATGATGATTGGACTTCCTTTTGATACTATTGAAAAAGCAAAACAAACAGCCAAGCAGATTATAAGCCTGCAAGCTGATTGCACAAGAATCTATCCCACTTTAGTTATTAAAGATACTGCTTTAGAATTGCTCTATCAGCAAAACAAATATTTTCCATTATCAATTGAAGACGCTGTAGAATGGACTAAAGAAATATATAATATTTTTGTTAATTCAAATACCAAAGTAATTAGAATAGGTTTGCACCCTTCTGAAGGATTGATGAAAGGAGATTCATTAATTGCAGGTCCGTTTCATCCATCATTTAAAGAATTAGTATTAACACAAATTTGGAATGATTTATTTAAGAAGATTAAGAACGAAAAAAAACTAAAAAAAATCACTATATTTGTTGCTAAAGAACAACTAAATTATGCAATTGGTTATAATTCAACCAATAAAATTGAACTGTTAAAATTTTATTCATTTGTAGTTTTTAAAACCGACAATTCTTTAAAAGGAAATAATTTTTATGTTAATTATAATTGACTATAGATCGCCTAAAGAGTCTAAGGAGAAACTAAAAAAGATTGGTGATGTAGTTGAATTCTCTTCATCTCATGTAACATACAATGCTATTTCTGGTCATCCAGATGTTTTTTTCTGTAAAACAAATGATAACCTTATTATTGCGCCCAATACACCAGAAAAATACCAGCAATTACTTACCTCAAAAGGAATTCCATTTGTAAAAGGTATTTGTTGTGTTGGAAATAAATATCCTGATAGTGCTATTTATAATGCCGTGGTTACTGAAAGTCATTTAATTCATAACCTTCAAATTACCGATAAAACAATAATAGAGAACACAAAGCAATTGAAAACATTATCAGTAAACCAAGGTTATACTAAATGTAATTTGTTGGCACTTGGAAATGAAACATATATAACTTCAGATATTGGGATTTTTATTGCCCTTAAAAAGTTAGACTATAAAGTTCTTTGTATTAATCCCGAAAATATTATTTTACAAGGATATAGTAACGGATTTTTTGGTGGTACATGCGGTATCATTGATGATACCATATTTATAAATGGGAATCTAGATTACTTTCCCGATGGACGAAAAGTGCGTAAATTTATTAAAGGACAAAAGTATAAAATAGTTGAATTATACAATGGACCTTTATTTGATGGAGGAAGTATCCTTTTTTTGTAGTATTTTTATAGGTTATCTCATATCATTTATTTCAGCACCAGGAAAATCAGTAGCTTTAAATGAGAAGAATGAATTGTTAACCGTTTGAGTAGTAACAAATGTTTTAATGATATATGAAAACGTTGAACCGTTTTTATCATAAACCGTAGATTTTACAATTTGTTTTTTGTTTTTATCAATTTTCAAGCGTACTTTGTGGTATGGTTTGCTTTTTATTGGCGTTAAGTCAATAGTTTGTATGGTTTTGCCTCCCTCTAATCCTTCTTTTATCAATTTTGGCTTAAAATTCTTTTCCCAAGTATTTAAAAGCTTTATAGGATTAGTAATTGCGTCTTCATCGGGCTGAACCGAATTTATTTGAACTTCATTTGCTTCTTTAATATAGGTCCAAACCGTTTTACCATCACATATTACGGTTTGTCCCGAAATTTCTAATCTGTATTTTTCGCCTTTTAGCCAAATAGAGCCATCTTTACTTTCGTTGGTGTTATTGGTCTTATTTTCAATTTTGGAAGTAAAATCTATTTTAATTAAAGCATAAGATTTAATATCTGCACTTAAACTATTGAGAATGTTCTTTGCTTTAGTGTCATCTTGAGCTTTTGCAGAAAACAAATTAAGTGAAAGAATGGAAATGGCAATAAATAATAACTTTTTCATAGGTATAGTAATTTAATGTTTTTATAATTTATGGGAGTTCAAAATCTGTTCCAAAGCAACTTCGTCCTTAATTTTTACTTCGCGAGCTTTGCTGCCTTCGAATGGCCCAACGATACCAACAGCTTCTAATTGGTCGATAAGTCTGCCAGCTCGATTATACCCTAATTTTAGCTTACGTTGAAGTAAAGATGTGGAACCTTGCTGAGAGGAAACAATTATTCTTGCAGCTTCTTCAAACAATTCATCTCGTTCATTTGGGTCTAAATTCGCATTTTCTGCATTTCCATTTTCTTCTACGTATTCGGGTAAATGAAAAGCATCTACATAACCACGTTGCGAGCCAATAAATTCAGTCATTTTTTCAATTTCAGGAGTGTCAATAAAAGCACATTGTACTCTTGTAAGTTCGCTTCCATTAGAAAAGAGCATATCACCTCTACCAATCAACTGGTCGGCACCCCCAGTATCCAATATAGTACG
>Ga0066650_10000205_pt1 | contig 18205 bp, 23 predicted proteins | sample CryGey092014_all_FD_59539 | JGI IMG/M metagenome (GOLD analysis project Ga0066650, IMG submission 59539) | Groundwater microbial communities from aquifer - Crystal Geyser CG23_combo_of_CG06-09_8/20/14_all | ecosystem: Environmental > Aquatic > Deep subsurface > Groundwater | place: USA: Utah...
ACTATTAATACAATCTAAAGTATTATTTTTAGCCGTATATTTTGGCAATTAAGTCGAATTAGCTGTATCAAGAAGCCCAGTAAAGTGTTTTGATCGCTCTATAACAAAACCATCCTTTGTAATAATATAAACTGTATTATCGTAAGGGAGCGTTGTATCTTGATAATATGCTATGGAGTTAAGCTTTCCGTTAATTAGTTTAAAGTCTCTATTTAAAGCTTGTGAGTATTCTTTTAGTATATTCTCTGTATACGATAATGCAGTCCGATATAAACTCAAATAGTTGGTAAGGATAAATACAAAAAAAGCAACCGCAACAATAAACACAACTTTAAGAAAGAAACGCATTTCAAGAGTGGAGAAAAACCTATTCATAACCTCTATTTTACTCCTTTTTCCTCCTTCTTCCAAGCGAGATGATTTTATTATTGATTCCAAATAACTCTTATAGTAAAAATTCAATTATTCGAATAATTGTAATTATGTATTCGTAACTTTGTATATTTGGAGATCGTTATTTTCCCACATACTCAAGACGGTTTATGCGGACTTCATGATTATCAAGCGTTGTTCGGTTATTACGATTTATGCCTCTCATTTCCGTACGAAATTCGTTCACCTCGCTGCGAAATTCATTCATTTGTTCTGAAAGTGTTTCAAATCGTTCTCCAATAAACGAAATAAGTTCTCTAACAGTCGTAGAAAATTCTTCTTTGGTTACAAAAATTGATTTTAATTTTTCAACGTCTTTTAAAGTGATCATGGTTTGTTAATTAAAACAAATAATAAATGATTAATCAATCATAAAATACTAAATGTACATTATGTATATTAGTCAGTCGTTTATATGCAACAAATTATGTTATTTAGATTGTCGTAACAAAATAAAAATTACGAAGTCGCCTCTTTACCCTTCTTGAAGCTAAACACAAATCCATATTGTCATTTTTCTTTGTTTATGATATAAATTATTTCTATGATTGCATTCTCGCATGTAAATAAAATATTTGGAACAAAAACTGCAATATCAGATCTCACATTCACTGCAAAACAGGGTGAAATAATCGGGCTTCTTGGTCCAAATGGCGCCGGAAAAACAACAACAATGAGACTTCTTGTCGGATATCTTATTCCAACTAAAGGAACTATAACAGTTAATGATCTATCACCTTATCAACAGCGGTATGAATTAAGTAGAAAAATCGGTTATCTTCCGGAAAACAATCCGCTTTACGGGGAAATGAAAGTTGTTGAATATCTTTCCTTTATTTCTTCAATTAAAAAAGAAAAAAACGTTAAATCCATTATTGATTCTATTGGATTAAGTGAAGTAATGCAAAAAAAAATCGAGGAATTATCACGAGGATACAAACAACGAGTTGGTCTTGCAGCTGCCCTCATGGGTGCTCCTGAAATACTTGTTTTAGATGAACCTACTTCAGGCTTAGATCCAATAGAACAAGAAAAAATTAGAGACCTAATAAAAAAATTCGGCAAGCAAAAAACTATTATTTTTTCAACCCATATCCTTTCCGAGATTGAAACAATCGCTGATAAGATTATTATTATTAACGAAGGAAAACTTGTATACCAAGGAGTAAAACCAAAAGGAAAAGGAGCAGTTGAGAAGCTATTTAAAAAAGTTGTTAAAATAACATGAAAACGTTATTTAAAAAAGAAGTCCAATTTTACTTCAATAACCCGATTGGTTATATTGTTATCTCTCTTTTCGCCGCAACCATTAATTTCTTATTTATAAAGGATATTTTTATCGTCAATATCGCATCTATGAAGCAATTCTTTTCATTTCTTCCGTGGGTTCTTTTATTTTTTATCCCCGCGCTATCAATGCGTATTTTTTCCGAAGAAAAACGAACAAACACGATGGAGTTACTTCTTACTTTACCAATAACAGAAACACAAATTGTCATTTCAAAATTTCTTGCCCTATTGAGTCTCATAGTTATTAATCTTATTCTTACACTTGCGCTCCCAATTTATCTTGCCATATCAACCCATATTTATATTCCGGAAATTCTTGTTGGATATGTGGGTATTATTATGTTCTCATCCTTTTTTCTTTCAATTTCAATCTTTTTTTCCCTTAAATCAAAAAATCAAATCGTCTCATTTCTCATTTCTCTCATTACTCTCTTTATTCTACTCAGTATATCTTCAGATCTATTTTCCGGTATCCTTCCAAAATTTGTTCAAGATATACTGATATTTTTTGCTCCTCTTTCTCATTTACAGAATTTTATTAAAGGAACTCTTGATCTTCGATCAATATTATTTTTCCTCAGCGGAACAATTCTGTTTATTATATTGACAGTACTTGATTTAGAAAAAAAAGATTAATTATGAGAAAAAAAATATCTAATCAGATAATAAGAATAAAAAAAATGCTAAAAAAGGTGAAGCGGCCGGTTCTATATACAATTGGTTTTTGTGTTTTTACAGCAATTCAACTTGTATTTTCTCCAATCGCTTTGAAAATAGATCTCTCCGAAGGACATGCTTATTCTCTCACTCCTTCTACTAAAAAAATACTTCAAAAAATAAATAAGCCCCTTACGCTCAAACTTTTCGTCACGTCCGATCTTCCAACCAGACTTATCCCAATAAAATCAGATGTTATTGATCTTCTTAATGAATATCGAAAAGAAGGCAATAATAAAATTCAGATTGTGTCAGTTGACCCAAAAAAAGATGAAAAAATGGGACTCGAAGCCCAAGATATAGGGATCCAAGAACTTCAATTCTCTCAACTTGATAAAGATAAATATCAAGTTGCAACAGCATATTTGGGGTTAGGTATTTATTACAATGATAAAAAAATGAGTATTCCTCAATTAACTGATTTATCAAATCTCGAATATAATCTATCTTCCGTTATTCTCAAACTAACAAAACAAGAAATGCCAAAAATTGGGATAATAGGAGACGATCAACTGGCAACAGGACAAAACGATCCGTATCTTACGATTGGCTCTATCCTGTTTAATCAATACAATATCACTCCTTTAAAAAAGGATACCACAGCAGAAAAAGAAATTGATCCGGTCTATAATGCTTTAATTGTTTTTGATAATCGTACTACAAAATATTCCGATGATGAAGTGACATCGCTTAAAAAATACGTTTCAAATGGGGGGAAATTACTTGTATTAGCAGATGGTATTTGGATTACAGAAAATCTTTCAACCGAAACTGCAAATCATAATTTATTCTCTTTGTTTTCTGACTGGGGAATAAAACTTGAGAATAATTTAGTATTATCTACCTCAGCAGAGCTTATTAATTTTGGTAACGCAGGACAAAGCTTTCTTTCATTATATCCCTTTTGGTTTCAAACAAATAATTTTTATTCAAAAGCCGGTCCCCTTTCTAATATTGAGTCGCTTACTTTTCCTTGGGGATCATCTCTTTCTTTAACAAAAAAACCCGGTATTACGTCAACTATATTAGTTCAATCGCCTCCTCTTTCTTGGGTACAAAAAGAGCCTTTTAAACTGAATCCGCAGGAAATTCCTCAACCAACAAAAAAAGAATTACAATCTTATCCTTTGGTTGTTCAATTACAAAATAAAAAAAATGGTGAACTTATTATTATTCCCTCTTCCCGTTTTGTTGAAGACAAATTTTTAACACAAAGCGGAGGAAATGTTGAATTTGTTTTTAATCTTATTGACAATCTTGTATCTGGTGGAGCTCTGTCGGGTATTCGATCTCGATCTGTCGTTTTCCATCCCTTGCCACAAATCGATGACAATCAAAAAGATATGTTTAAATATAGTATGATGTTTATTCTCCCTGGACTATTTGGTATATATGGAATCTGGCGACTTATGAAGCGTGGATAAAACTAACTTAAGAATTTGTATTTATCATAACATATCTTGCAGCTTTGGTGCTTCCGATTTTTTTAATGAGGGTTTTTTTCACCAAATCCTGCACATCTCGAAGAACTGAATCTTCGGAAATATCCGGAAAAATGCTATTAAACGATTTGTTTTGCAAATAACCAACTTCCTGAATATATTCAATGATTTTTACTTGCCGCTCTGTTAAAAAAATTTGTTTACCTCCAATTTTTTCTTTTAACTTTACATCTTGTGAAAGTTTGAGTATCTTTTCTTTAATCTTATTAAATTCAATTGATGCTCCAAAAGTAAAGTATTCAAGCCAAGATGTCAAATCTCCGGCTGATGCTTTTTGTAAACTATGATAATAAGATATTGCGTCTTTATCATAATATTCCTCAAGCGAAAAAAATCTTCGAATATCATATCCTCCTAGCAGGAGAATAAGAGTAGCTAAAACCCGAGCAACACGACCATTTCCGTCAATAAACGGATGGATTCGAACCAACTCATGATGGACTATACCCGCCTTCAATATAGGATGTAATTCGTCTTGATTTTCTTGATTTATCCAGTAAATAAATTCACGCATTAAAAATGGGACTTCAATCGGAATTGGCGGTTTAAATGTTATTTCCCCCGTTGATGAATTACGAATAACCACTTGTTTTAATCGATATTCACCGGCTTGATCAGGGGATAAAATTTTATTTGTTATGATTCGATGAAGTTTCTTAATCAACGGTTCAGTTATTTTACTTATTTTTTGCTTTGCTTCCTCATCAATAAAATCAATCACTTTTCGATAATTAATAACCTCTTCAATATCTCGGGGTCTTCCAATTACCTCTCGACCTAAAAGAACATCTTTAGCCTCATCTTTATGCAACATATTTCCTTCAATATGGGTCCCATGATGGGCCGATCGAATAATAGCATCTTCTTTAAATTGTTTTTCCCAAAGTGGTAAAAGAGGTGAGTGACGGATTACCTCCTCAGCTGCTTCAATCTTTGAAATATATAACAAAATTTTATTTGTTATTTTAATCTGTGGATTAAACATAGAATGTATTATTCTATACCCTTCTGCTTTCAAATTGCAAGGGTTTATACCCAACCAAAGCTTTGATTTTGAAATTAATTCTTATTACATAACTATCCTCTCATTTGAAAGCTACAGTAGGTATATACCATATTTACACAAAAATCAAAGCGAAGTGGTATATCATTTCCCAAATCGTCTTTCCCGGGAACTGTAATCTAAAATTGTTTTTTCAAGTTCTTGGGGTGAAAAGTCAGGAAATAATATGTCTGAAAAATATAATTCACTATATTCACTTTGCCAAGGCATAAAACCAGATAGTCGTCTCTCTCCACCTGTTCGAATAATAAGATCTGGGTCAGGAACCCCCGCAGTGTCAAGATAATTATTTATTTCTTCCTCTTGTACATTTGATATTTGATATTTGACATTTGCTTGCCCTGAACTTTGTTGAAGGGATATTTTTCTTATCGCTCTTACTATTTCATTTTTTCCTCCATAATTTATTGCAAAAATAACAGTAATCTTTGAATTTTTTTCTGTCAGTAATTCTGCTTTTTTTAATAGTTTTTGTAAATCAACTGGCAACTGTATTCTATCGCCGATAATACACAACCGAATATTTTTTTTATGAAATTCATTAAGTCGGTTTTGCAGAAATACTCGCATGAGACGATATAAGTTATCTACCTCTTGTTTTTCTCGCTTTAAATTTTGTGGAGATAGTACCCAAAAAGTGAAAAATAAAATTCCCATTTCGCTTGCTTTTTTTATAAGAGCCGGAAGTGTTTTTTCTCCCCCGATTCGATGGCCTTCAAAACTCGGGTATCCTTTTTTTTTAGCCCATCTTCTATTTCCATCAGGAATAATTGCAATATGAGCAGGAATATTTTGTATCATTTAAATATTATACCTAAAAATGCTTTCATATTGACATAAACTTCAACTTTATATATAGTAATGAGTATATGGTATACGCATTAAATCTTGCTGATCCTACGGTAAATCCAACTGCACGTATTGGTACTATAAGTACATTGGTCAACGTTATTGTTCCTCTCCTTATCAGTTTTGGTGGTTTTATTTTTCTTATTATGCTTCTTGTCGGAGCTTTTACTTATCTGACAAGTGCCGGACAACAAGAACAACTAAAAAAAGCTCAACAAACGCTATCTTTTGCTGTTTTGGGTCTTGTTATTATAATTTGCAGTTTTATCATTGTAAAAATTATTGGAATGATATTAAAAGTTGATATTCCTATATGAAATTACTCGCACAATCAGATGTAGAAAAAGCAATTGGCACAATAAATGCACCTGCTGGTATGAACGAATTTCAAAATGATCCTGTTGGAGGATTGGGCAAGTTGCTTAGCACTGGAATACAAATTTTTTTCTTAGTTGCAAGTTTAGCTTTATTAGTCTATCTTCTTTGGGGAGCATATGACTGGCTTACATCTGGAGGAGAAAAAGAAAAATTAACAAAAGCTCAGTTAAAAATTGTGAATGCAATTGTAGGAATGCTTCTTATGGTGTTTGCCATTGTTGTTTTTAATGTTATTATGAATAATGTATTGGGAGGAAAATTTATTGGACCAGGATTTACATTTACCATTCCTACGGTAAATAGTCCTTAATATCAATGTTAAAACAAATGATTTTCAGTTAAATAAGCTCCTTTCGCTGGATTATTTATAATGATTTTCTTTATTTCTTTTATTGTTTGAAGCTTTTGAACAACAAATTTTGTATCTTTTTGTTGACAAATAATATGAATATCTTGACCTGTATTAATGGTAAAATAACATAATAACCCCTCTCCTCTCCACTCCATAACTTTTTTCATAAGTAATACCGTTGTCGGTAACCAATATATAAGAGGTGGACTTGAGGTTAACATAATCGCATGCATTTCAAGAGCTTCTTTTTCTATAAGGCTCCCAAAACGAACAAAATCTTTTTTATTTAAGTATTTTTTACATTGTTTTATTTTTTTATTTATCAAGGATATTCGTTTTGAATAAAAAGAACTTGACTGAGCACTTTTTTGACCCTCTGAAGTTGGAATTACTTTTTTTTCATTACTTACTATTACAACTACATCTACAATATCCCAATATTCAGGCGGATAAAGTGATACTGCATAAGATGTTTGAGATGTGTTTCCATCAACCCATTCGGTAAATCCGTTAGGAATCGATCTACATGCGGACCCTGAACCTTGCCGGGACAAAATTGATAATTCCTTTTCAGATAAATGCAGTCCTATAGCTTGAACCGCTGCTAAAGTCAGCGCAGCAAAACCTGAAGCTGATGAGGAAAGCCCTGTTGATGATGGAAAACTATTTTGAGTGACCACTTTTACCCTTAAAGATAGACCCGCAAGATCACGAACTCTGTTTAAATGAGTAATAACTCGCAATGGGTCCTTTTTATTATTACCGTCTTTAATAGTGACTACGTCTTTACGTAATCTTTCATTAAATTCAACTGTTGTAATAGTTGTTAAATTACTCAAGTTCATTGATAAACTCCCATTTACCGGCAATCGAAGTATTTCATCTTTTCTCCCCCAATACTTGATAAATGCTATGTTAGAATGGGCTATTGCAGTTGCTTTCATATACTATGTTTCAATAGTAACACCTACAGTATTAACGTTTACATGAATTATCTCTCCTCCAACTTGTTCGATTGCATGCTCTACCTTATTACGCTTCTTATTATCAACAAGGGCTATCATACAATCCCCTCCTCCTGCTCCTGACAACTTAGCTCCATAAGCGCCTACATCAATAGCTGCTTTAATCATACTTTCTAGTTTAGGCGTGCTTACTCCAAGTTTAGTAAGAAGTTTTTGATTTTCATTCATACATATTCCGACAGTTGCCAAATTATGTGAAAGAAGCCCTTTTTTAGCTCTCTCAACAAGGACTTGCATAGATTTAAAAATGTCTTCCATTTCTTGTTTTTTGGATTTAAAAGCTTCAGCAACTTTACGGATATAAAAGGGAGTATCGGCTTTTGTACCTGAATATCCAACAACAAGAGGTAAATCACTGATATGAAGAGCATCTATAACTTTGCCGCCAACAACATATTCAAGTGTTCCGCCAAATGTTGCTGCTGCAATATCAAATCCTGAACCAACGCCTTGAATAATAATATTCACATGATAACTCATTTCAAATAGTTCTTTGAGAGTAATTTCTTTTTGAAACAAAAGACTTAATGCTTTAAATGTTGCAACAGTTACCGCTGAAGATGATCCAAGTCCAACATGATGTGAAAAATCACCTTTTGTTTTTATTCGGACTGATTTTTCAATCTGATATTTTTCTTTAAAATATGCAATTGACTCCAACACAAACCGGCTTTCTTTTACCTGTGGTGTTATGATCTCATCTTCCTGCGCATCAATAAGTTCCGCCTCTACATACAATCTTTTGTCAACGGCGGTTACTAAGCAGGGATATCCATACACAACAGCATGATCTCCAAGCAAAAGCAGTTTTCCAGGTGCAGATACTTTAATACTCATAGTTTTGAGACTCCTTTTTCTTCAGAAATAAACTTAAAACAGGATAATTGTAATTCTTTACATTTCTCTTCAATATTAGCTTTATTAACATTATAAAACATAATATAACCTGACCCACCCTTTTTTCCTCCCGCCCCCGTTATTTTTCCTACCCCGAAATTTTTTAAAAATATAAGCAATTGTTTTGTTTGTTTTGAAACTACTCCTATTTTCTCAAGTAATAGTTCATTTTTAATAATTGTTTTTTGAAAAAAAATTTTATCTTCTTTTACTAAGGATACAACTAGTCTCTTCGTTGTTTTTTCGATTTCAGAAAATAGAAAATCCATTCTTTTCGGATCTCTATTATACTCCCTGCCGACTATTTCCACCATTTCAGAAGTTGTTTCCGATGGTTTTCCTGAATCGATGAGATATAAATCCTCTTCAATTATTTTTGGTATTTTTATATGTAAATTCGAGATTGTTTTTAAAAATTCAAATTCTTTTCTAAAATAAATGAGCCCTCCAAAACAGGATGCAGAAGTATCAGCGCCGGAAGGTCGAGAATGAAATTGTTTTTCAATTTGATATGCAATATTGTTTATCTCTTCTTTTTCAAATTGTTTTCCGGAAAAAAATTCCAAAAAAGCTGCAGCAGATGCAACGGAAAAAGCAGCAGATGAACCAAGTCCTCGTCCTATTGGAATAGTTGATTCAATTAAATAGTCGTAGTTCTTTTTTACCATCTCTATTTTTTTCTTCTTTAAATAAGCTTGAACTGTTTTTACCACAAACAAAATATGTGGATCTTTTATTTCTTTTTTCCCCTCCCAGACAGAGAATGTCAGGTATTTTCCAATTGCAGAAACAAGCGCTGGTTTTCCATAAACAACTGCATGTTCTCCTGAAAAAATAATTTTTGCTGGAGTTCGATATTGTATCTTGTTCATATTTCGTTGGTGAATTTTATTCCATATGAAATTATATCTTCGTTATGAGTTATTCGAGTTTTTCGTAGAATTGTTCTTATGCGCATTCCAATTTTTAAGTCATTATACAGTGTCCCCACATATTGTCCCACAACTTTTTCTCCTGAATCAAGCTGAGCCAATAATACAGGGTATGGTGCGCTTTTTTTAAAATCGTTTGATGGAGTATAAATGATTGTCCATGAAAGAACTACTCCTTTTTTACCCAACATATTTCGAATATTCTTTTGGCGCCTCCATATCTTTACTGGACTAATCATATATTTTAAATACCTAAAATTGTTACAACTGCTGTTCCTCCGGACCCTCCAACATTGTGTGCTAAACCATAATAAACATCGTGAACTTGACGTTTATCTGCCTGATGAGTTAATTGAAGAAAAATCTCTCCAACTTGTTTGATTCCGGTTGCACCAATAGGATGACCTGCTGCTTTTAATCCTCCAGACGTGTTTACAATAATAGAACCAGAATTTCCAAGCATAGTTTCATATGCTAAAGCTCTTTTTCCGCCTTCGCCTTTTTTCCAAAAGCCTAAATCTTCCATCCCAAGAATTTCAGCGATCGAAAAACAATCGTGAAGTTCAGCAACTCTAATATCACTTCGTTTTATACCTGCTTCTTTAAATGCCTTATTTCCCGCAACAACTGTTGATGTTAAACTATCCAATCTTTCTCTTTCCATAAATGAAATGCTATCCGAAGCTATTTCTGAAGACAATATGGAACATGTTCTTTTTGCTTGTTTTATTTTTTTTGTATTCGATGTAATAATAATTGCTGAAGCCCCGTCAGATATCGGGGAACAATCAAGAACTCCAAGCGGTGATGCGATTTTAGGACTACTGAGTACTTGCTTTAATGTTACTTTTCTTTTGAAATGAGCTTTTTCGTTTAAAAAACCATGGAAATGGTTTTTTACAGAAATTGCCCCAATGTTTTCATGTTTGTAATGATATGAATTCAAATATATTTGAGCAAGAAGAGCATATAACCCGGGAAATGTTAAACCAGCTTCTTGTTCTTCTCCAGAAGCAGCAGCCATTAGCCCTTCAACCGCTTCTTCTGGTGAAAAATCAGTCATTTTTTCAGCTCCAACTACAATCACTGTTTTGCCAGGATTAGCTTTTAAATATTGAACCGCGAGGTATACAGCCATACCACCTGAAGCACACGCCGCTTCAGATCGAAATATAGGAATATGAGTATTTAGTAATTGTGCAATTTTTGAAGAACCATGCAGATTATTTTCTAAAATACCGGACATCATGTTTGAAAAAAAAATTGCGTCAATTTCTTTTTTTTCTATTTTTGATTCTTTCAAGAGAGAATCAATTGATTCTTTCACAAGATCAAAAAGAGATCGTTCCCATAATTCACCAAATTGGGTTGAATAATATCCTAGGATTGAAATCATATAATTTCCATACATCTTAAATAATGTGCATAGTTAATATATTCTTTATTTTCCATTGCTGATTTAAACTCATGTTTTATTTTTTGTAGCTTTGAGGTAACCTGTAAAATAAAGGCATCAGAACCAGCACCTGAACCGTATGATGCAAAATAAATATAATCATTCGTTTTTGCAATCTCCAATACCGAGACTAAACCCATTAAACCTGATGCGGTATATGAATTACCCAATGTGTTAACAACTAACGAGGGAGATATCTGACGTTCCGTAAACCCTAACATACTTCCAACTTTAAGCGGAAATGTACCGTTAGGCATATGAAATACAGCATAAGCAAAATCTGTTGGTTTCATTTTATTTTTCTTAAGTATCAAGGTTGATGCTTGAAAAATATGGTGGAAATAAGAAGGTTTACCAGTAAAACGACCGCTATGAGATGGATATCTTATTCCCTCCCTTCGCCAAAAATCTGGAGTGTCTGATGAATATGATGTCATATCAATAATTCGTACCGCGAGATTTGTTTTTCCAAGCAATAAAGCAACCGATCCTGAAGCTGCTGTATATTCAAGAGCATCATGAGGTCTCCCCGTTGCTTTATCAGATGCAACTACTAATGCATTTTTTGTGAAACCAGAGGCGATTAAACCACTCGCGATAATAATCCCTCCTGTTGCAGCTTTACATGCAAATTGCATATCAGACGCTAAATATTGTTCTTCTATTCCTAAAAAATGTGCAAGAGTTGTTGATGCTGGATTTACTGCATAAGGCGGCGACTCTGAACCAAAAAAAACTGTTTTTATATTTTTTTTTTTCACTTTGCTGCTTTTTAAAGCCATAGAAGATGACTCATATGCCATTGTTAATGAGTCTTCATCGATTCCAGCTACTGATTTTTCTTTAACTGCCAATGAATGAATAATATCAGTGGAATTTTTTCCCCAAACTGAGGCAATATCTTCAGTTTTTATCCGAAAACGAGGAATATAATATCCGTATGAAAGAATTCCAAACATATATTTATCTCCCGAGTTTTTTATGAGCAGATGCTAACGATCCTTGCGCAAGTGAAGCTAAAAGAGATAGCTCACCAGCAAGAACAGCCCCTCCTAATACTGAAGCTAATTCTTCAGGATTTTTTGCTCCAACAACTGATAATGCTTCGTGTTGCGATTGCAGTTTTGTTCCTCCACCAATAATACCCATCATTATTGCGGGAAGATATACCGATATGCTTATTGATCCATCTTTGTTTTTTTCTAAGGTTGTCATTCCCATACTTCCCTCAACTATGTGAGCTGCATCCTGTCCTGTTGCGATATAGAAAGCGCCAACTATATTTGCAAAATGTGAATTAAATCCAAGAGATCCGCTGATTGCAGATCCAATAAGACATTTATGTATCCAAACTACATATATTTCTTCTGCATTTGTTTTTAATACTTCTTTTAAAATCTTTTTGGAAATATTTGCTTGCGCCCAAACAGAAATTCCTCTTCCTTCGATAAAATTAAGCCATGCCGGTTTTTTATCTATATCAAAATTACCCGCAACAGAACCACATTTTACACCTGTTTTTTCTTCAATATATCCGGCAATCTTACTTACAGCAATTGTTACCATATTCATTCCCATTGCATCTTGTGTATCAAATGAAAAACGAACAAAAACCGAAGAACCGACTATCTGAATTTTTTGATTTAAGTAAGTTAAATGACTTGAAGTACTCTCTGCAATTTTTATAAGGTCTTTTACATGAATAAGCAGCCATTCTTTTAAGGAATATGCTTCTTTAAGTGAGTTTGTAATAAAAACAGGGCCCCTTGTTACACCTTTTTTTTCTGTATATACTTGCGCTCCTTTTGAAAGTGAAATTGCTTTGCATCCCCTATTAATGGACGCAACTAAAGCGCCTTCTGTTGTTGCTAAAGGTACATAATATAAATTTAAGCTTGTTTTTGTTTTTATACTTAACGGACCAGCTATTCCAAGTGGGATAGGCACAGTTCCAATAGTATTTTCGCAATGTATTTTTTTTTCTTCAATCATACAGTTTGTTCCAATGATAGTTAATTTTTTCCCGATTGCTTTTTCAATAAGCTCTCTTCTTTCCAATAAAGTCAAAAATGAATGTATCCTCATATAGTATTAGTCCTATTTCCTTTTCAAATCATTCTTGAAAAGAAAAATCAAATAAACGGAATTCGAAAAATATGAAGTTGATATAAAAGCATTGAAAGCGGCAGTAATAATAACAAATACAATATAAAGACATATATTATCCTGATTAATCCAAGTCTTGAAGAAAAACGAAGAGAAAAGTAAACGAGGATTAACTTCCAAACTAATATATTGATTGAATAAGTTAGATACGCAATACTAAAGCCTTTACCCAATAACGAAATAGTGCGTGGAGGAGGCAGAATAACATAAAATATTGCGTTAGTAAAAAACCAAAAAAATGTAGGAATAAGGGTATAACTATAGGTAATTACAAAACGATTGTAAAAAAGATTGTTGTTAAATCGCTTTGTAGACCAGTAAAAAAATAAAGTGGTTATTAAAAATAACATAATAAAAATAAAAAAAGCAAGTATGCCAAAAAAAATACCATTGCGAATTTTATATGCAAACATAAAGTATAAGAATGAGATGAATAAAATAACCCCAACTTGTACCATGTCTTTTTCTAAACTAATCTTTCTCATTGTTTTATAGGGATAAAAAATAAGAAGTCTTACGCGTCTAAATACAATTAGGATAGAAGCAAACAAATTTACAAGTTGGTCAAAAACCATTTTGAAGTATGTTTACTAATTTTACCGCTAAAAACCCAAATAATATATAGAAAAAAATAACAATAAGGAAAGAAGTAGGTATTACCATAATAAATGGCGTTTTTTTAAAAAACTGATTTATGCTTCGATAAAGATTATTTATCAAAGAAAAACCAAAATCATTTGGTTCTACAATCGATGCTTCTTCCATCCGTTGTTTTAATCGAATAAAATGTGATTTCATATAAATTATCCTTTTACTTTATAAGCCTTAATAAAAGCTTTTCTTGCGCGAAACAACATACTTTCTGCTGCTTTAAAAGAAATTGATAATTGCCTTGCGATTTCGCTCACATGTTTATCTTCTATATACTTTAGTCGTAAAACAATGCAGTAATCATTTGGAATAGCTTTAAACGTACGATTGATTTTATTCACTAAATCTTGCTTTTCAATCTCATCATCCAAAAAAATAGGAGTAAGCCTGTCAAGAATAAAAGAAGGAATTGTTGAAAATAATACTTTTTTTACTTTCTTTTTTCGAATACAATCGATTATCTTATGACGGGCTATGCTAAAAAGAAATGTTTTTAACGAACAATTACCTCTAAAAAAATGAAGTTGTTCAATAAAATCAAGAAAGACATCCTGCACAATCTCTTCAACAAGATAGACATCTTGAATCTGTTTATGAATAAATCCATAAAGCATTTTATGATATTGATGATAAAAAACCCTGAGTGCTTTTTCATCATTCTTGAGAATACCAATTATGATTTCTTTTTCAGACATAAGTTTTTTACTCTAAGGAAAAAGAATAAATTTTATTACCCATAAGACCATATGCATTGCTTTTATAAACTACTACATCGGTAGCCTTTGAGAGATTTGACGAATAAACTTGAAATTTATATGACCCATCTTTGCTATATACATATAGCAATCCTTTTCCTTTTTCCCAAAGATATATATTGTCATCATCTTTATACGTTATTACTTTTGTTATCGAAAGAGTTTCTTCATCAGCGGGAATTATCAGCTTAAAATCTTCTTTTACACCTGAAAGATATTTGAGGACCATATCTGGAAGACCAATATAGAGAGCTGCATCAATAGCAAGTGAGTTTGCCTTAGTTAAATCGGGTTTTCCAGATTGTAAATATGATGTTTTTTCTGAAAATCCCGTTTCTCCGCCAATATATTTATATATATCATCAGTGCCTGCGTCAACTATATACAGATTTGCATTAAAACCTTGTATAGCTATGAGATTGCTCCACGAATCATCTTTTTTAATAACTTTATTTATTTTCCCTTCCTCTGTAATCTCATAAATACCATCAGCTTTTTTATAGACATATGTTTTTTTATCATATTGAGCAATTAAATCCGCGTCTACTAATTCTGGTTTTTTAAACCTTTTTAATGTATTTTTCTCAAGAGAGAACAAATATATGCTACCACTTTTATTGAGAATCGAAAGAGTATCCCCGCTTAAAGAAAAAATGTCGCCTTTTGCACCTTTTTCTTCCAATGCAAGATCTGTAGTTTCTTGAGGAGTAACAGTTTTAATTCGAAGAATCTCTTTCTTTTTGTCGTTTAAATATTGTTCCAATTCATTTGTCTTGTTGTCTTTCATCTTTTGCTTATACTGTGAAATCAACAAATTCGACTCAGATAATAATCTGGAAGCGCTTTTTAAATCTGATGAAGCAATATTTCCTGCTTCATCAATTTTACTTCTTACACTTTGATTTACTGTATCAAACGACTGAAGAGAACTTATTTGCTTTTTTTGATAAAAAAGTTTTCCGCTATTTAAACCGAGTAGTAAAAAAAGCACTATAATTACTAAAAAAATACCAATCTTTTTTTTCTTTGTTATTAAAGGGGGGGGGATTTTTTGTAAGAAAGATGTTCGAGGTCTTGACACCTGGACGGCTTCAGGTTTTTCTAAAAGCAACTCTTCTGATTGGATAATGTTATTTTTGATAAACTGCACAAATAAACAAATAGCGCCTATATCATTCTTTTCTTTCATTATTGGAGTAAGTGCTTCAACAATTTCCAGTGGTTTTTTGTGGTCAAAAATAGGCTCAAGTTCTTTTACTCCATTTAACTCTTTAGTGAAATGTTTTGTAGAAAACATCAATATATCGTTCTCGCTTATCTTCCCTGATGCAATATTGTTTTCACTAATTAAAGTGGCAAATTGATTACCTCTTCGGATGAGTATCTCTCCTTCTCCAATTGTCTTCAAATACAAAATATTATCTATTTGATACCCAGCAGAAAGGGAAAAGTTTAATGGCAGTGAATTTTTTTTAATACACTCGTTTAGTGCTGAGTCAAATTCATTTAAACCTGTGATTGTCGATTGTTTGATTCTTTCAACTATTTTTTGAAGCACCATTCTTCCTTGCTCTCCCGTATGTCCTTCAATAATCTCCAATATACAGTAAAAATTATTTTCAGCGACAAATCCTGAGAATCCTTTTTCTGATTCTGCTCCTAGATAGACCGAAAAAATTTGATCCATGTATTAATTATAAATAAAACAATGCAAATAATACTAAACACAAAACAACGAAAATTTGAGTAAAAGAAATAAATACTAATATACTTTGTTTTTTATTAGCTATCGTTTTAGTTACTTCTTCAATCTGTTTATGTATGACAATAACATATACAAGAAATACCATGGTTGACGTAATGCTAAAGGCTTTATTAAAAAAATGTATAAGATAGGCACCGGAAAAATATGTTGAAAGTATTGTTGTTAAATTAACGTTATCCATGAGTATGCGTTTTTTCAATTAATTGATTAATTATTTTTGCAGCTTCTGATGGATGTGGAATATTTAGAAATTCGGTATTTATTTCTGTCCCTGCAGTTTGAATAAAAAGATTTCCAAAGTCAAACAGTGTTGCAAAATATCCCCCGCTTTTTGCTGTTACATCTTCAATATGGGAAATTTGTGTATATGATACTTCTTTATATAAAGTGACATTAAAATCAACATCAACTATCTGATCATTAGTTACAATTCCTACATTAAAAAACCAATTGATTAGGTTATACCAAAAGTAATTGAATATTAAAACAAGACTAAAAAAATTAATAAAAAGGATTTCTTTTTTATTTAAATAAAGAATAAAATAAAAGTTTGCTAATAAAAGAAATATAAAAAAAACAAACCCGTTTAAAAAGGGAAATAGAAGTGTTATTGGATGAGCACGAAACATTACAATAACAAACTCATTTTCACCTTGCGACTGAAAACGGGTATTCGGACGGATGCAAAAAGAATGAAAAAATTTATGAGAACTTTTTGTCGTATCCATTTAGTTTATTATATTATATTTGTTAAGAAGTATAAAATACTATTGATAAATTGACCATATTCTTTTATAATACAAATTGTCTTGGTTATTGAAGCGACTTGGAACCACCCTTTCCCATCTCGAACAAGGAAGTGAAACGAGTTAGCGCTTATGATACTCTTTGATCTAATCAAAGGGGAAAGTAGGTCGTAGCCAAGGCATTTTTTTTGGTCTAAGTTTCCAAAAATGAAGTTTCGTTTGCGTGGCTGTAAGCCTCGAAACGAACCTGAATGAAGGAGGGTCCTATATCGGTAAAAGTTCTTGGGGTAAGATATGGCGGATAAACCATGAGACGAACATGGGTAAAGGAGGACTATTTACTCTTAAATAAAACCCGTTTTGGTAATTCAAACTGACTTATTGGAATACTATCCACTGGCTTGCACGAAGTTTTCATTTTTTGAAAATCTTCATACTTAATTGATACAGGAAGATTTATTTTTGATTGATTAAGCAACATATCAAACATATTTTTATTCATAAAACCAGAATTTATTACACTTTCTCCAATCGAAAGAAGCTGACCAATTCCACACATCTTTTCTCCAGTATATTTATTTTTTTCCCAAGTATAAAAACAGTCATCTTTAATTAAATAATGAATAACTTTTGTCTTTGAATTCGATACTGCAGAAATGTTTCTATTTTGAATTAAGGCACTCCACGATGCTTCTTTTGTTTGGAATACACAAATTGATGGACCCTGTAAATCAATTACTTTATTATTTTGAGAAGTTGATAATACAGTTGTTTGTGTTGGCGCAGGCATAGTTATGTTTTCAGTAACAGTAGTTTCGGATTTTGATATTTTTAACAAAACTGAAAATATGACAACTATAATCGGAATTATTATAACAATTCGTGAGAAAGAATAAAAAAAGTCATGAATGGTATCGCGATTTTTTTCCTGCATAGATTTACTATAACGGAATCCCACATGTATTTCTATTACAAATCTTTATCGTAAAAAATTTGTAAAAAAACTGTTAATAAAATATTTATATATCTTATAATATGTTTATATTGACACTTTTCAATTTAATTTTATGCTCGTTTTTTACAATAGTTATTGATTTTTGAAATAATTATGATATACTATAGTAAATATGGAAAAACCATTCCGAAGAGAAAACCCTCTTAGAAAAATGGGCGCTGGTAGTCCAAACAGTTGATAAAATCTTACATTAAACCGTCCCAATAATCTAAAG
>Ga0066650_10000206_pt1 | contig 18195 bp, 10 predicted proteins | sample CryGey092014_all_FD_59539 | JGI IMG/M metagenome (GOLD analysis project Ga0066650, IMG submission 59539) | Groundwater microbial communities from aquifer - Crystal Geyser CG23_combo_of_CG06-09_8/20/14_all | ecosystem: Environmental > Aquatic > Deep subsurface > Groundwater | place: USA: Utah...
TGTACTTCTGGTATTGATCAAATGACAATATTTATCAATACCTTACCGACTGTAAATGCAGGACTAGACCAACATGATGTTTGTTTCGGTACTGCTGTCCTATTAAATGGAATAATCGGCGGAAGTGCAACTGGTGCAATATGGACAACTAGTGGAACTGGAATATTTTTACCCAATGCCACTACCTTAAGTGCAACCTATATTCCAAGTGCTGCAGATTTGGCATTACATACTGTTACTTTAACACTTACAACAAATTTACCTAACCCTAATCCTTGTGGTCAAGCAAGTGATCAAATGATTATTACTATTGCCCCTTCCCCAATCGCTCTTGCTGGTGATGATGCTACCATTTGTCATAACATTCCTCTTGATTCGGTTACTTTAGGTGCTTTCCCCCATGCTTATGTGGTAGGTAGTGGCTCTCCTCCTTATCAATTTGAATGGTCAACTGTTCCGCCTTCTGCTTGGACTTCCACAGTGGAGCACCCTGTTGTTTTCCCATCAGTTACTACTACTTATGTGTTGCATGTTATAGACGTAAATTCTTGTGACGATTGGGATACTGTTGTTATTAGTCTTTTACCAAATACTTTAAATGTAAATGCTGGTGCCAATGCTACCAGTTGTAATGGAGTAAATGGTGGTAGTTTCGTGATAGGTGGTAGTCCAACTGCATCTGGAGGTACACCTCCTTATACTTATCAGTGGTCTTCTGTTCCTAACTATACAGGATGGTTACCAGGGCAACAAACTTTGCCTAATTCTATTGTTCATCCAACCGTAAACACTACTTTTACGGTTGAAGTGACGGATGCTAATGGTTGTTCAAAAACAGGTAGGGTAATTCTTAGTTTGTTTAATACTTTATATGCTAATGCTGGTAGTGATTCTGTAGTTTGTTATGGCTCTGGTAATACATTAGGTGGCATTCCAACTGCTTGGGGTGGTTCTCCTTATACCTCAGATCCTGAATATTTATATAAATGGTCAGCCAATCCTCCTTATGGTCCATGGGGAGCTCTCAATCAAAATACAGAACCTAATCCTGTTGTATTTCCTACAGTTTGTACCACCTTCTATATAGAAGTAACTGATAAACAGAATTGTAGGGCTTGGGATACCGTCGTTTTCTGTCCTAATCCTCAAATATTTGTGGATGCAGGACCCGATAAAACAATATGCAATGGCAATAATGGCGGTTCAACTACGCTTGATGCAACTCCTGCAACAGGTGGTGTACCTCCTTTTACTTATCAATGGACTTCAAATCCTGGAACATTTACTTCTACAGATTTAAATCCTACAGTGACTCCTACCATTACAACTACATATACGCTTACAGCAATTGATAGCAAAGGTTGTACTGTTTCTGATAATATAATTATTACAGTAATTGACGAAATTTTTGCTAATGCGGGTGATGATGCCACGATGTGTCATCCAAATAATAATGCTGATTCTATCAGACTTGGTGGAAGTCCTACTGGTATTGGGGGAACTGCTCCTTTATCTTATCTTTGGTCATCTGATCCTCTGGGCTTTAATTCTACTGACCCAAATCCAATGGTTGCTCCATTGGTTTCTACTACATATTTTGTGATAGTTAACGATGCTTCTGGTTTGGGTTGCTCGGATGCAGATACTGTGGTTGTAAATGTAAATTCAGAAATATTTGCAAATGCAGGAAATGATACCTCTGTATGTTATTCATTTATGCCATTTCATATTTATGGCAATGCCAGTGGTGGAACCCCTGGTATTCCTCCATCATATCATTATACATGGAATACTATACCAGCTTCTGCTTGGACATCAAACGATCAAAATCCTTTAATACAGCCAAGCGTAACGACTACTTATGAATTAGTGGTTACTGACAATGCATTACCCGTTTCTTGTGAAGATAGAGATACGATGGTGGTTAAGGTGGACCCAGAATTGTTTGTTAATGCTGGAAATGACACTACTATTTGTTCTGGTTCGGATACTGTAATCATTACATTAGGAGGTAACCCTACTGTTAGTGGTGGTACTCCGCCTTATAGTTATGCTTGGGCTGCTACTTCACCGTTGACAATTAGCCCAAATAATAGTCCAAATCCGACAGTAACAATCACTGCCCCATTCCCTGCAAGTATCTCGTTTACAGTTATTGTAACTGATAGTTTTGTTGTTTGTCCTGGAACTGCTATAAAAGTAGTAACCTTCAATCCATTTTTTGCAGCCGATGCAGGAAACGATACGATAATGTGCGGCTCTAATCCAATCACTTTAGGAGGTAATCCTATAACAAATGGAGGAAGCGGGCATTTTGGCTATTATTGGTCTACTTTAAATAACGACCCAACACTTGTTGGTCATGAAGCGGAGGCACATCCTGTTGTTACGCCTACAATTTCTGATGTTTATTATTTAAATGTTTTTGACTCTGTTACTACTTGTACTGCCTTAGATTCAATGATGGTAACTATAGATACACCTGTAGTTATTGATAGTATTTCTATAGATGATACACTAAGTACTTGTATTTCTCTTGATGGTCAAGTTACAGTTTGGGCTTCTGGAGGAAATGGAACTTATACCTATTTATGGAGTACTGGGCAAACCACACAAACAATTGGCAGCTTAGGTTCTGGAATATATTCTGTTACTGTAACCAGCGAACATGGGGTTTGTCCTCCTGCAGTGAATAGTATTGAACTTTTAGACCCATTTTCACCTCATGCAACTCTTACATATTCACCTAACGATTCTATCTGTTTAGGCGATTCTATAACCTTAACCGTAAATACAGACCCTACCAATACTTTTGAATGGTTGGTAGGCGGCACAACGGTATTAGGTCCTAATAGTTCAATTAACACAATTGCTACGGATACGCTTACGCGAACTACTACTATTACAGTGATTGTGGATAGTTTAGGCTGCACAACCACTCTTTCTCAAGTGATAACAATTGATTTTGTTAATATAAATGCAGGAAAGGATAGTACATTTATTTGCCCACCAAGCGATTCGATTCAAATAGGTTCTCCAGCAATTGCAGGTTATACTTATTTGTGGAGAGCTGTGCCTTCTAATGCCTATATTTCAGATACTTTAGTGGCTATGCCTTGGGTAAGACCTTTTGAAAATACTACTTATTATTTATTTGTAACTAGTAATATTGGATGTAGTGCGATGGATTCCGTGGTTTTGAATGTTGATTCATCGGTTCCGATAATTCTTAATGATACTACGATTTGTCAAAGCTATTGTATTCAAATAGGACCAAGTGAAGCATTTCCAGATTGCGAATTTCAATGGATGAATGGTATCGTAGTCTTTTCTCACGAAAAGAACCCTACTGTTTGTCCTAGATATACTACAACTTATGTATTACAAGCAACCGATACTATAACTGGTTGCTTAAGGCAAGGTCAAGTTACTGTTTTTGTATATGGAACAATTACCAATGCAGGCTATGATACTACAATATGTTCTGGAATTGCTATCACAATTGGTGGTCCTCCACAACCTCATTATTCTTATGCATGGACATCAATACCAAGTGGTTTTAATTCTTCATTATCCAATCCAACGGTTAATCCTTTGATATCTACTACCTATTGTCTTATAGTTGTTGATAGTACCCATATACCTTATTGTACCGTTTATGATACTGTGAATGTAATTGTAGATATACCACCTGCTAATGCTGGACTTGATGCTCAGATTTGTTTTGGGAACAATTATGAGCTTGGTGAAACTCCATTCCCTATTCCAAATGTTTATAATTATCATTGGATATCAATACCTCCAGGAATGGATACAAATGAACCGAATCCATTGATATTTCCAACGGATACGCTTACAAGGTATATTCTTACGGTAACTTCTAATGTAACTGGTTGTATTTCGGTTGATACGGTTGATATTAGAGCTACACCAACTCCTTGGGTAGTGCTTACTTCTGATAAACAGGGCAACTTTATTTATTCGGGTCAAACTATTACATTTACTGCTTATCCTGAAAATTATACTAATTATGACTTTTACATAGATAGTGTAAATGTAGATGCGTATAGGGCTCAATCGGGACCAAGTAATATATTTAAAACGGATAAAATAACCAATGATTCTACATGGGTTTACTGTATTGCTTCTAATAATGGCTGTCCGAGTGTTGAATATCCAATATTAATTACATTAAAATCAATACCCAATGCCTTTACTCCTAATGGTGATGGAATAAATGATGTTTTCCTCGAAGGGATGGATTTAACTATTATTAACCGTTGGGGACAAACTTTATTTGTTGGTACCAAAGGATGGGATGGAAAATATCACGGACAAAAAGTATCTCCAGGTACTTACTATTACATATTAAAAGTAAAGGATTTGAATAAAATATCCACAGTATTGAAAGGAGCTGTAACAATAATTGATATTAAACAATGAGAAAACTAATAACTATCGTCGCGCTATTTGGAATTTTAATTTCAAACTTATCCATTGCTCAAAGTATTACAGCCAATGCTGATACTATGTTCAAACACGGCTCTTTTTCCGAAGCTATTCCTACATACAAAGGTATTCTGAAGAAAAAGAAAGTGAATACGGAAATACAATCGTATGTTCATTTTCAATTAGGAGAATGTTATCGGAAAACGGGAAATTACAACCTTGCGAGTATTGAGTATATTAGCTCAAAATCGTTGGGCAACAATTCAACTGAAGTGGATATGTATTTGGGTGATATGTTGATTCGTTCTGGCAAATATGGTGAGGCGATTAAATATATGGAAGAACGTTTGAAAGAAGACCCCAGCGATTTGGATGCCAAGCATTTTCTCGATTGTGCGAATTATGGTATTTTAAGCAAAAACAAATTGCCTGAATATGAGGTAAAAAATGAGGTTACAATGAATACCGATGGCTCTGAATATGGGGTATATTATTTTCCTATTTTATCTGCGGTGTTATATCCAAATGACAAAGACAATAAAAAATATGCCAATCAATGGGATTTGACGTATAATGTTACTTATGATTTTTTATATTGGATAACCACTCCATCAGCTTTTAAAACAAGGGTAGCATATTCTACAACTGGTTTGAGCAGTTCCAAGAAAATAGATAAGGCAACTGGTTTGGCATATACAGATATTTACGAAGTTCTTTTCGACACTAAAACTAAAAAATGGGGAACCCCAGATATTTTGCAAGGCTTGAATACGCCATACAACGATGCTTTTTTTACTTATAATGCCAAAGAAAAAACGGCTTACTTTACCCAATGCAACGGATTAAAATACGAAAGAAATACCTGTAATATTTATACTTCCATTTACAATGATTTAACAAACACTTGGTCTGACCCTGTTTTGTTTGAAGGATATAGTAGCGAAGTAAACGAAATTATCCATCCTAGTATCTCTGAAGATGGAAATACCCTGTTTTTCGTTTCAAATATGCCTGGTAGTATTAGTAACTCTGAAGATATTTGGATGTTGAAACGCGAAAATGGCATTTGGAGTCATATTCCAATTAATTTAGGACCTAAAATTAATACCCCTTATACCGATGCATATCCTTTTATTTATGGAGATTCATTGTTGTATTTTTCTTCTATTGGGCACACGGGGATGGGTGGTTTCGATATTTATTTGTCTAAAATTGATGCGCAAGGCAATTTTTCGGAGCCTGTTAATTTGGGTAGCCCCATCAATTCGTCTGCCGATGATTTTGGAATAACTTTAAGAGAAGTTGGATCTAAAGAAAATGGGTGGTTTTCGAGCAATAGACAAAATGAACTCAACAAAACTGGACAAGACGATATATATTCTTTTAAAAGCATAAAAAAACTTTATGACATTAAAGGGAATGTAAGAGAAAAAACCAAAAGTAAGGTGTTGAGTAAATTAAAAGTTATTTGCATTGGTGATGATGGTTCTAAAGATAATACCTTGTCTGACAATAATGGTGATTATATTTTTAGAGACAAAGACCCTGAAGTTAAATATACCATTATAGTAGTTGATGCCGATTATTTAACCGAATTGAAAACTTTCAAATACTATGAAGATTCGCTTGATGTTAAAGAAATAACCAAAACAAATGACAAAACGGTAAACCTTGAAGTGCTTAAAGTGCCTAAAACAAAAGAATACGAAATAAAAAATATTTATTGGGATTTTAATAAATGGGATTTAAGGGCTGAATCGAAAACCGAATTGGATAAACTGATTGATTTCCTTAAAGAAACCAAGCAATACATCGTAATAAATGCTTATACGGATGCTATTGGAAGTGATGACTATAATTTAATTTTGTCATACAAAAGAGCAAATGCAGTGGTTAATTACCTTATTTACAAGGGTGTTAGCAAAGATAAGCTCGCTCCAATTGGTCATGGAGAAAATGATTTGGCTATTAAAAATGCTAAAACTGAAGACGATAATCAAAAAAACAGACGAACCACTTTTCAGTTACTCAAAAGTTATCAAGATTTTGCTTCCTATTATTCATTTTCTAAAAATAGTGGTATTGATAAAATTGATTTGACTAAAAACTTTGATTTAATTAATAATAATTATGTAACTAACAACAACAATGTGTTGGATGGCAGCTTAAATATTAAATTTAAAGATGGCGTTGAATATAGAGTGCAGTTTATTGCAACCCGAACCCCTGTTAATTCTAATTATTATAACAGAATTAAAGGAAATACCGGCGAACAAATAAACTATTCTTTTGAAGGAGATGGATTTCACAGATACTCTGTAGGCAGCTTTACTGATTTTAAGGCAGCCGTAAAAATTCAGCAACAGCTCAAAAATTTAGGTTACGATTCGTTTATTGTTGCTTATAACAATGGAAAGAAAATAACAATAAAGGAAGCCAAAAGTTTATTAAATAACTGATAGATAAAAGAAAACAAATATATTTATTTTACGTATAATCAATATAATCACTTTTTTAGATAAAAGTATAAAATACAAAGTATTATATCTGACTTTAAAGTAAAAAATTTAAAAAATATACAGGTGAAAAAGATAAATTTACTCTTAATAATAGTTTGTTTTATAATACCTTATGTTGGGTATTCGCAAAACGATATTAGTGTTAGTCATTATGTGTATAATGAAATGTCTTTTAATCCTGCAGCTATTGGAACCAGTGGCGATATTAAGGCAACTTTGATAGGTCGCCAGCAATGGATTGGTTTTGCAGGCGCTCCATCAACACAATTTATTAATGGGAGTACCTATATAGACAAATTGTTTGGCGGAATTGGCTTATCACTTATACACGATAAGGTTGGATATGAGAGAACGCTTAATTTTAAAGCAATGTATTCTTATCTTATAGAATTGCAACCAGGTTTGGGTTTAAATTTAGGTTTAGGCGTTGGTTTTATTAATACATCAATAGACGGTACCAAATTAAAAGTAGATGACGAAACAGACCCTTATGCATTTCAAAACAAACAGAGTAGCATTAAACCCGATTTTAATTTTGGTGCTGAATTAAATTCCAACGATGGTTATGCGGTTGGAATTGCTTCGTCTCACCTTGATAGAGGTGTTAATCGTTCTTCGCTCACAAAAAGTCCAAGACATTATTATTTATATGGCAAATATAAATTTGATATTAATGATGAATTTTTTTTAGTACCTTATGTATTATTAAAAAGCACTTTGTACACGACACAACTGGATATTAATACATTGGTGTGTTATAACAAAATGCTTTGGGGCGGTTTGTCATATAGAACTAGTTCTTCAATAGTGTTTTTATTGGCATATCAGATAAATAAAGAAGTTAAAGTTGGTTATTCTTATGACTATACCATTGGTAAAATCAGAACTTATGGCGGTGGTTCTCACGAAATAATGATTTCTACTTCCTTTGGTGGCATAAACAAATCAAGAGAAACACCTAAGACTCCTCGTTTGTTTGAATAATGTAATAATTTAAAAATATTTCAAGCGTTTTGGTTCTTCTAAAACGCTTTTTTATTTTTCGTTTCTAGAGTATCCTTTCATAATACCCCTACTTGAATTATTAGTAAAAGAAATAATCTCATCTCTTTCAGAAGTAGCAGGCATTTCGGCTTCAATAATTCCTAAAGACTGTGATACGTTGTATCCACGTAAATAAATAATACGATAAATATCTTGAATTTCTTTTATTTTTTCAGGAGTGAAACCTCTTCTTCTTAGTCCAACAGAATTAATGCCAACATAAGAAAGTGGCTCTCTAGCAGCTTTGGTATAAGGCGGAACATCTTTTCTTACCAGCGAACCACCAGAAATCATCACGTGGGCACCAATATTAACAAATTGATGCACTGCTGATAATCCGCCAATAATAGCATAATCATCAATTTTAATATGACCAGCAAGGGTAACTCCATTGGCAAGTATGCAATTGTTGCCAACAAAACAATCGTGAGCAATATGAACATAAGCCATTAAAAGGCAATTGTTGCCCACTACCGTTTCGAGACTGGCTTTAGTACCGCGATTTACAGTTACAAACTCTCGAATAGTAACGTTGTCGCCTATGGTAACCGTAGTGTCTTCGCCATTAAATTTTAAATCTTGAGGAACTGCTGATATGACTGCTCCAGGAAAAATTTTGCAATTTTTTCCAATATGAGCACCTTCCATAATGGTTACATTTGAACCAATCCAAGTTCCTTCACCAATTACTACATTTTTGTGGATAGTTACAAAAGGTTCAATAACAACATTGTTGGCTATTTTTGCTTGTGGATGAACATAAGCTAAGGGTTGATTCATAATGTAAGTGATTAAGTTATTTAATTTTCTTTATAATTTGAGCCATCATTTCGGCTTCCATCACAATTTTTTTATTTACATAAGCAATGCCGCGCATGTGGCAAATTCCTCTTCGGATAGGAGTTATTAATTCTAATCTGAAAATAATGGTATCACCAGGACAAACTTTATTTTTAAATTTCACATTGTCAATTTTCATAAACAAAGTAAGGTAATTTTCGGGGTCTGGTACGGTGCTAAGAGCAAGTATTCCGCCAGTTTGAGCCATCGCTTCTATTGATAGCACGCCAGGCATCACAGGTTCTTGAGGAAAATGTCCTACAAAGAATGGTTCATTCATCGTAACATTTTTTAAACCTACTACATGCTCAGCACTCATTTCTAAAATCTTATCAATTAATAGGAAAGGAGGTCTATGAGGTAATATTTTCATTATCTGATTAATATCATATAATGGGGGAATGTTAGAATCATAAACTTGATAATCGATTTTACTTTTAACAAAGTTTGAACTTTGTTTAATTTTTTTTGCAAATAAAACATTTGACTGATGTCCTGGACGGTTAGCAATCACTCTGCCTTTAATCCTTTTTCCGAGTAAAGTTAAATCACCAACAACATCTAAAAGTTTATGTCTGGCAGGCTCGTTGCTGAAGTGAAGTTGTACATTATCTAATATTCCTTCTTTCAACACAGAAACTTTAGGTCTATTGAATATTGCCGCTAATTTGGTGTGTTCTTCGTCAGTAATAACGTGATCTACAAATACGATGGCGTTATTCAGATCCCCACCCTTAATCAATCCGTTATTGTATAAATATTCAAGTTCGTGAAGGAAAACAAAGGTGCGGCATGTAGAGATTTCGTTTTCAAAATCAGCAATATTCTCAAGAGTAGCTTGCTGACAGCCCAAAACTTCTGTTTCGTAATCAACCATAACCGATATGCTGAATTTATCGTCAGGAATAATATACATTTCCACTTTTTTATCTTTATCAAAGTAAGTGATCGTTTCTTTGATTTCAATGTATTCTCTTTCAGCGTTTTGTTCAGTAATGCCCGCTTTTTTGAGTGCATCAATATAAAGTTTCGAACTGCCATCTAAAATAGGAGTTTCTGAGCAATTAATTTCTATAAGGATGTTGTCGATATCTAAACCAGATATTGCAGCAAGAGTATGTTCAACGGTAGAAATTCTATGTCCATTTTTTTCTATGCTTGTGCCTCTAGATGTATCTACAACATTGTCAATATTGGCATCAATGATAGGTTGGTTTTCAAGGTCTATTCTTTTAAATTTAATCCCATGGTTTTCGGGTGCTGGTTTAAAAGTAATTTCAACTTCCTTGCCAGTATGTAATCCAATTCCTGAAATGGATACTGGCGATGCGATTGTTTTTTGTTTTTCTTTCATCTGTTTATTTTCTTTATTTTTATTTAATTGTCATCTACTGCCTTTTTGGAAGGCAAGTATGCCTTAAAAATAATCATATTTGATAAAATATTTTGCCTATTGGTATTTTATATTTAAAAATTCATTCAATTTCATTGGTTTGCAGAAAATAAAATAATCAAATGATTTGTTTTTGCTGCAATTCGTTGATTATTTTTTCTAATTCGTCAATTTTGTTTTTAATTTTATTAAAATTTTTAAAATGGATATACGATTTTTTATATGCTCTAATTTCAAAAGCGGGAGAGCCTTGAACCGTTTGGTCTTCATTTTTAATACTAGAGCCAACACCAGATTGGGCTGCTATTTTAACATTATCTGCAATAGTAATATGACCAACAATTCCTACTTGACCTGCAATAACACAATTTTTTCCAATTTTTGCAGAACCAGCAATGCCAGTTTGAGCAACAACAATGGTATTTTCGCCTATTTCAACACCATGACCAATTTGTATAAGGTTGTCGAGTTTAACTCCTTTGTGCAAAATGGTTGAGCCAAGAGTAGCTCTATCTATGGTAGTATTTGCTCCAATTTCAACTTCATCTTCAATGATTACATTTCCAGTTTGGGCAATTTTCATATAATTGCTTTCGCTTTGAGGAGCAAAACCAAAACCATCGCCACCAATAACCACTCCAGCGTGTAAGTTGCAATTACTACCAATGATATTATCTGAATAAACTTTAACACCAGCAAACAGCGTAGTGTTTTCGCCTATAGAAGTATTATCGCCTATGTATGTATTGGGATATATTTTTGAATTTTTTTCAATTTTTACATTTTCTCCAACAAAAACAAATTCGCCAATGTAAACATTTTCGCCTATAGTTGCTGTTTTGTTAATAAAAGCCAAATTTGAAATGCCAACTTTATTTAGTTTAATTTGATTGTAGGTTTCTAAAAGCTTTGCGAATGCTTGATAGGCATTTTCAACTCGAATTAAAGTGCTTGTAATTGGTTGTTCCGCAATAAAATCTTTATTTACAATAATAACAGATGCACGAGTGCTATATATACAATGGGTATAGATGGGATTTGCAAGAAATGTTAAAGAACCCTTAATACCTTCTTCAATTTTAGAGAGTCTTTCAATTGTTTCTTCTTTATTTCCTTCAACTTTACCATTGAGAAGTTCGGCAATTTGTTGTGCGGTATATTTAATTAACATTGTAGCTAATATTTTCAAAAAAAGTGTTGCAAGGTAATATTAATTATTAAATAAATAAAATGAATTTAAGAGGTTAGATTCTCTATGTTTTTGGGGTAACATATATAATGTTTGGTAACTGATTTGCACAGAACTGCTGTGTTTAGCTGGTCTGATGCTTCCGATATATCAATGAGTTCGCCGTTACTAAACAGAATATTAATATGGTCTTTTCCAAAATCATAAGCACTATTGGTTATTGTACCTTCAAAGAAAAAATAATCTATGTCATTTATATTAATCGCCATATTCTTTTGAATTATTTTTTTCAAATTGTTTATTTTTTCTATTGGGAAAGGCTGGTTTTGTAATTCAATTTTAAATAAATTCCGATTAACTAAATTTTTGCAAAGCTTGCTCAAAATTATGTCTTCGTGGTAAGTCCATGCTTTTATAGAAGCAAAAATATCGTTATCATCAAGCTCCGCAAAAGCATTTAGCGTATTTATATCATCATAGAAGTCCTTTTTTGAAAATTTATTATACAAAAATACTTTTAATGCAGGAGTTGCGAATAAAATATCTCCAGTTTGAGCTAATTCTTTTGCCTTTTTCAATATTTTAACTAATAATATTTCTGCAGCAATAACAGTTTTATGAAGGTAAACTTGCCAGTACATTAATCTACGTGAAATAATAAACTTTTCGATAGAATAAATGCCTTTAGATTCAATAACAAGTTCATCATTAACGACAGAAAGCATTTTAATAATTCTATCGTAACCAATAACTCCTTCCGAAACGCCAGTAAAATAGCTATCTCGCATAAGATAGTCTAGTCTATCCATATCTAATTGGCTTGATACCAATTGATGTAAGAATTTTTTAGAATAAGTATTATTAAATATGTCAATAGCAATGGAAAGTTTTCCATTAAAAGTTTCATTTAGTTTATTCATAAAGATTTCAGATAAATCCTCATGGGTAATATGATGTACAATTGAGTTTTCTAAAGCATGAGAAAATGGACCATGCCCAATGTCGTGAAGTAATATTGCAATATAAAGGGCATTTTCTTCTTCTTCAGTTATTTGATAATTCTTAGCATTAAGTGTTTCGACAGCTTGCATCATTAGGTGCATAGCTCCCATAGCATGCTGAAAACGAGTGTGTATTGCCCCTGTATATACTAAATGTGTTAAACCTAGTTGTTTTATTCTTCTTAACCTTTGAAAGTATGGATTTTCAATTAAATCAAAAATTAATTCATTTGGAATAGTTATAAACCCATAAACAGGGTCGTTAAATATTTTGCGTTTATTAGATAAAATATGTTTCACAATTGTTAAATTTGTATTTTAATTTTTGAAATTCAATTTTACAATAAATTTATGATATTTCTATGGAAAAAATAACAATTTTATGGGCTGATGATGAAATGGATTTGTTGAAACCACATATTCTTTTTTTACAAGAAAAAGGATACATCGTGGACACTACAAATAATGGGAATGAAGCTTTGGATAAAATTAATGTAAATCATTATGATATCGTGTTTCTAGATGAAAATATGCCTGGTATGTCAGGTTTGGAAGTGCTTTCTGTGGTTAAAAATTTATATCCCAATTTACCCGTGGTAATGATAACTAAAAATGAAGAAGAGTCAATAATGGAGGATGCTATTGGTTCAAGCATATCAGATTATCTTATAAAACCAGTTAATCCAAATCAAATACTCCTATCTATAAAGAAAAATTTAGAAACAAAAAAATTAATCAGCGAAAAAACCTTATCTGTATATCAACAAGAATTTAGAAGCATTAGTTTATCTTTAAATAATAGGCTAACTCACAAAGATTGGATAAATATCTACAAAAAATTAGTTTATTGGGAAATTGAGCTCGATAAGTCTAATGATTCGAGTGTACAAAGCTTGTTAGTTTCTCAGAAAAATGAAGCCAACAAAATGTTTTCTAAATTTATTAGTGTAAATTATGTTGATTGGTTTAGAGGAAAAGCCCCTTCAACACCTGTAATGTCTAACACTGCTTTTCAACAAAACATATTACCGCTTTTAGAGGATGATATTCCTGTGTTTTTATTTGTTATTGACAATTTGCGATACGACCAGTGGAAGACTTTGCAACCAGTTTTTGAGGAATATTACAGGGTAGAATCAGATGATATTTATTTTAGTATTTTACCTACGGCAACACAATATGCAAGAAATTCATTTTTTGCAGGTCTTATGCCAACCGAGATAGAAAAAAAATATCCTATGCTTTGGTTAGACGAAGACGAAGAGGGTACTAAAAATCAACATGAAGCTGAGTTGATAAATGAACATTTAAAACGATGGGGTATCAATATTAAACATTCGTATCACAAGGTTCTCAAACTTTCAACTGGCAAAAAGTTACTCGAAAATATGCCCAATATTATGAATAATAAATTAAATGTGATTGTTTATAATTTTGTGGATATGCTCTCTCATTCACGTACCGATATGGCTGTTATAAGGGAACTGGCAGAAGACGAATCTGCTTACCGTTCTTTGACATTGTCTTGGTTTGAGCATTCTACTCTTTTCGATATCATTAAATATTTATCTTCCAAAAAAGTACGTCTTATTGTTACTACAGATCACGGCTCTATTAAAGTAAACAATGCTACGAAAATTGTAGGAGATAAAAATACAAACACCAATTTGCGTTATAAAACAGGCAAATGCCTTCAATATTCGCAAAAAGATGTATTTGAGGTTCTTAAACCAGGCGAAGTATTCTTACCTAAACTCGATATGAGTTCGGTTTATGTTTTTGCAAAAGAAAATAATTTTTTTGTTTATCCAAACGACTATAGTTATTATGCCAATTTTTACAAAAACACTTTTCAGCATGGTGGCGTTTCTATGGAAGAAATGCTGATTCCATTTATAACCTTGTCTCCCAAATAAATTCAATTTTAAATATACTGATATGACTGATATTATTGAATGTAAAACCATTTTGGATATCGATTTTGCAGCTCAGAAAGTATTTAATACCTTTAATGCAACAAACAGAATATTTGCTTTCTATGGATTGATGGGTGTGGGTAAAACCACTTTTATTAAAGCAATTTGTAAATATATGGGAGTGAAAGATATTGTGAATAGCCCCACTTTTGCAATTGTTAATGAATATAAAGCTAATCAATATGGCAAAATATACCACTTCGATTTTTATCGCATTAAAACAATAGCGGAAGTATATGATATGGGATATGAAGATTACTTTTACAGTAGGAATTATTGCTTTATTGAATGGCCCGAAAAAATTGCTCCATTATTACCAAAAGATTTTGTATCTTTGACTATTAAAGAAAATAATGGAATTAGGAGTATAATTTTTTGATTAGGATTAAATTCAACTACCCAAAAAAATGATAGCCGATACAGAAAAATACATTTCTTTTGGTACCAGTACCAAATTATTTCCTCAAGAGGAAATGCTTGAAATTAAAAAACAAAAAACCAATATTTCAATAGGTGTTCCTAAGGAAACCTCTTTTCAAGAAAAAAGAATTGCACTTGTGCCCGATGGAGTTGCTTTGTTAATTCAAAATGGTCACAAGGTCATTATGGAAGCCGATGCAGGTAAAGATGCCCATTTTTACGATTTAGAATATAATGAAGCAGGTGCTAATATTGTGCACTCCCCCGAAGAAGTTTATAAAGCCGATATTGTTCTCAAAGTTGCTCCACCATCTTATGAAGAAATTGAAATGCTTAAATCTAAGCAAACAATTATTTCTTCTTTGCAATTTACGGCACAAAATGCGGATTTTTTTAAAAAACTTTCTTCAAAAAAAACCACTGCTATTGCATTTGAATACATTAAAGACAAAACAAATATATATTCTGTCGTGCGTTCGATGAGCGAAATTGCGGGAAATACCTCTATTTTAATAGCATCCGAATATTTGTGTCATCCAGAATACGGCAAAGGCAAAATGTTAGGAGGTTTTTCGGGAATAACTCCTACAGATGTAATTATTTTAGGTGCTGGTACAGTTGGAGAGTTCGCTACTCGTGCTGCTATGGGGCTTGGCGCTAGTGTTAAAGTATTTGATGATTCTATATATAAACTCAGACGCTTACAAAATAACCTTAATGCAAGAATATACACTTCGATTTTTCAACCAAAAGTGTTACTTAAATCCTTAAGAACTGCAGATGTGGTTATTGGGGCGATTCATTCACCAGAAGGAAGAACCCCTTGCATTGTTAGTGAAGATATGGTGCAGCAAATGAAATTTGGTGCTGTCATTGTTGATGTTAGCATCGACCAAGGAGGATGTTTTGAAACCTCTCACATAACTAATCATGCAGAACCTATATTTATGAAATATGGAGTAGTGCATTATTGTGTTCCAAATATCGCTTCTCGTGTTGCTCATACTGCTTCTTACGCACTTAGCAATATTTTTGCAACTATTCTTTTAAAAATTGCCGAAGAAGGAGGTGTAGAAGGAATTCTTAAAAATGATTCCGGCGTTCGTAATGGCTTGTATCTGTATAATGGCATTCTTACCAATAAAACTATTGGAAATTATTTTAATCTTCCTTACCAAAACATTGATTTATTGCTTGCCGCTTTTTAAATCACAAAATATGGCAATCGGTTGCAATTTTATGACGCTTTAGTACTACTAAGGTGAATGTTGTCAAAATAATTTATTTTTGCCAATTTTAATGGGTTTACTCTAAAATATGCGATATCTATTGCCTGTGTCCCCAACTATTGGTTTTGATTTTTTATTTGTACTTATGCATTGATATAGGTTTTATTTTATTAAAATCGTATCTAAACATAAGCTCATGGCTACCAGCATTGTATTTTCTTATTTTAGTAATACTATAATCAAAAGCATATCCAATATGAATGTCTTTATTGGCTTGAAATTCTAGAAAAAGACTCAAACAATCTCCACTTCTAAAAGAAAGACCTGAGGAGTATTTTTCTAAATACACTACCATTGCATTAATGTCGAATTGCAAAGGAGCTCCTTTTACAAATTTTATTAAAGTAGAAGGATTAATTTGAATATCATTATTAACATCAAAAGAATAACCAGAAGATAAGAAAATATGTTGGTTTTGCCTATATCCATATAAATCGTTTTTGCTGAATAACGATTTACGAAGTAAATGAGGAGAAGAAAGTCCCACATATAGCTTATCCCAAGTGTAATATAAACCAAAACCAAAGTTAGGAGTAAATTGTTTGATGTCTTTTCCAAAAACAGGGTCTATAGTGTTATTATCAGGAGCGTAAATAACATCAGTAAGATTGGCTTTAATGCGAGAAAAACCAGCTTGCAAGCCCATAGACAATACACTCTTTTTGCTAATCTCAATTCTATAAGCATAAGAAGCATATAATCCTGTATTTCTGATTATGCCAACTCTATCGTTTGTTAAAACCAATCCCACACCAACTTTTTCTCTTGTTATGGGGGCATCCATAGAAAGAGTTTGTGTTGAGGGGGCTCCAGGCATATTAACCCACTGACTTTTGTGTATTAGTGTTCCTGTAATCACTTCTCTAATACCGGCATAAGCAGGATTGATAGCTAATTGATTAAACATATATTGCGAATATATCGCATCTTGTTGTGAAAAAACATTAATATATGACATTAATATCACAATAGCTGATAAGATAAGTTTTTTCATGTCTATTCCTTTTGTTAATAATGTATTCTTGTTAAAAAAACATGCAATAATCCCTAAATATAGGCTAAAGCATACAAAATAATTTATATATTTATCGTTTAATAATAAAAGAACCAGCTTTGTTCTTTTGCCCATTATGCATGTCTATTACAAAAAAGTAAGTGCCATCGGGCAATACACTATTGGTTGATAGTCCTTTATTGGCTTTACCATCCCAATCGTTTTTATAGTCATTTTCTTGAAAAACTAAATTTCCCCATCTGTTGTAAACACTTATGCTTACTTTGTTGGATCCATTACCATAAATAATGAAAACATCATCAACACCATCTCCATTGGGAGAAAAGCCTTGAGGTATAAAAACAAAAGACGAGCTTAATTTAATAGGAGTGGGGTCGTTTTCTCCATTTTCATTTGGATTTTCATTTCCATTAGCATCAGTAACAATTCCATTGTCAGAAATATCACTGGTAAATGCACCATAAGCACCATAAGCTGATGCAAATGCAGAATTTAAAAATGCTCCAGTTGTATCACTGAGTAATACATTGATGGTAAATGTAATGGTGCTTGTATTCCCCTTTATTAATGAACTAGTGTCGCTTAGTAAAAGATTACAATCTGATTGTCCATTATAATCAGGATTAGGCGATATTGTTCCTGTTGTAAATGGACGTCTAATTGTTGTAATTGCTGCAGGATATGGGAAAACCTTTGATAAACTATCAAAAACCTGAACATTTTTCAAATCTTCATCACCTAAGTTTTGAACAGTTAAAAAATAAGTAATATCGAAGCTACCATTAATGCTTCTTGAAATTTCAGTATTTGTTTTAGCCAAACCTATCACGGCTTTTGTTGTAGTTGGTGTAACTTCAATAAAAATAGTATCGTTGGCACAATAGATGGGCATTCCTTTGTCGCAAATGCTAACGACAATAGTGTCGTAACCGCTGAAATTATTATTTGGCTTATAATTGATAAATCCGTTTGTCGTGTTTAGTAATGTAACACCATTCTTAGGATTGATTAATATTGTAGTTGCAGTGGTATCAATATTGTTGTCGGGGTCGTAATTATT
>Ga0066650_10000214_pt1 | contig 17861 bp, 13 predicted proteins | sample CryGey092014_all_FD_59539 | JGI IMG/M metagenome (GOLD analysis project Ga0066650, IMG submission 59539) | Groundwater microbial communities from aquifer - Crystal Geyser CG23_combo_of_CG06-09_8/20/14_all | ecosystem: Environmental > Aquatic > Deep subsurface > Groundwater | place: USA: Utah...
CAAAGATGAAATATTCAGTATTTGAACGCTTACTTGGTATTATGCCGATGCAGTTCATTAAAATTTCAAAATGAAATTATATCAATGAACGCAACTCGGTATTATAAAATAAGAAATGATTTTTTTTAACTTATGTAATTCATCATAAGTATTTTAGTGAAATAAAAAAATAATCTTGGTTGATTTTTTAGGAGCAATACAATCTTTATAATTCGTTTATCCGCTTGCTAAACAAATATTTATCATCCCCTGCATCATAAAAGTCTTTAATCACAACCTCTGTAACGTATCCTGTATTCAAATAAAACTGTCGGGTAGGTTTATACAACTCTTTAGAAGACGTTTCTATAAATATAGCAGTTCCTCCAAGTTTTTTAATTGCTAATTCAGTTTTATTAAGTAATGCTTTTCCGATACCTTTTCCTCTATAGTTATTATGCACGGCTATCCAATACAAATCATAACTTGATTTCGTACATGGAATTAGTCCATAGCAACAATAACCTATAGGTTTATCCTTATAATCAGCAAAAACGAATCTATATCCTTCTTCACTTCCCTTAATAATTGTTTCTTCAACCAATTCAACGGCGATATTTATTTCATAATCGTGAAAAAAACCTGTAGAGTTTACAATTTCTCTAACAAATTCAATATCTTGATTGGTAACAATTTCTCTAAATCTTATTTCTGGTTGCTTCATTACGGTTTTTTATTATTGGTTTCAGTCATTATTTTGGTTAAAACCTCGGTGAAATAATAACCCATTTGCGTTGTGGCTGCAATAAAGCCGCCATCTGGCGAAATACAAGGGTTTGCATTTATTTCTAATACGAATGGGTTTCCCTTTGCATCCACTCGAAAATCGACACGAGCATAGCCATTCAATTCAAACACTTCCCAACACTTTAAGCTTAATGCTTTTAATTTATCATACAAAGCAGCATCATTTTTGTTGAAATCGTAACTTCTAACCGTATGTTTATACTCAAAAGAATCTTCTATCCATTTGGCTTTGTAGTCTATAATTTTGGGTTTTCCATTAGGGAAATCAATGAATTTAATTTCTGCAATGGGCAATACTTCAGGATTTGAATAACTTCCAAGCATTGAAACATTAAATTCGCGTCCTTCTATGAAGGTTTCGGCAAAACTTTGTTTTCCATAATCCTTACATTTCTTTAGAAATTCGTAAACTTCATTTTTATTTGTAATGGCTCTTATGCTATTTTCATCCATTCCAATTGATGCGTGTTCCCAAACTGATTTAAAAATAAAGTTTTCGTCTTTTTCAATTTCAACGTGCTTGATATTTGATACACAAATATATTTTGGAGTAGGAATTGCACTACTTTCGAGCACTTTTTTTGTAAAAAGTTTATTAGAAGTTAATATAATCGCATCTGCAGAACATCCATAAAACGGAATTTTTAAATGGTCGAATAAAGAGGGTGCAATGTGTATTAATCTGCCTTCATTTTCAATGCTTTCAACTAAATTAAAAACGCCATCTGGCTTAATTTCGTTTATCTGTTTAATTAAATCATTTAAATTTAATTTAAATGGCAATACCAAAGCATTATGTCCTAATTCAATGAGTCCTTTGCTTATATAATTAGCCTCATCCAAAACATCTAATTCATCGGCACTTGCATCTGGTGCAACATCGCTATGAAAAATGATTATTGTTTTTGTTGCTTTTACCATTTTTTATATTTCAATATTTCAAAATACTAATAAATAATTCTTTTAAACGCTGCATCTAATATCATCGCAATAAGTTGATCAAATGAAACTCCCTGAAACTTTGCTAATATTGGCAAATCAGAAATAAGATAATTAAGACCCGCCAATGGATTGATTTCTATAAAATTTGGAACGCCAAACTTATCGTTTCTAAAGTCAATTCTTCCACCGTCTCTGCATCCAAGCACTTTCCATATTTCTAGAGCACTTTTTTCACATTGCTTGCATATTGCTTCTTCAGGAACCCTATAAGTTACATATTTTTCGTAATTGGTTTTGGTTTCATAAGAATAAATTTGGTTTTCTTTGGTAGTATAAACCACTTCCATAATTCCAACCATCTTAGCATCTTCGCCATTACCAACAATGCCAACGGTAAATTCTCGACCAGGCAAATATTCTTCAATCAATACCGCTTGATTGTATTGGTGAAACATTTCTTTTGCACGTTCTTCTAATTCGTCACGATTTTGAATAAACGATTTTTGAGAAATTCCTTTTCCAGTTCCTTCTGCTACTGGTTTTATAAACAAAGGAAATGGTAGATTTAATTTATCCAAATTGCTTATATCATTCATAATAAGAAAAGGAGCCGTTGGAATACCAAAATCTTTAATCACTTGTTTGGTATATCCTTTGTGAAGTGTTAGTGAAAGCGTTAAAGGGTCGGAGAAAGTGTATGGAATTTTATACGCATCCAATAAAGCAGGAACTTGAGCTTCTCTACCTAAGCCATACATTCCTTCGCAAATATTAAATACCAAGTCCCAACTTTTTCCGCTGGCTATTTGGTTTACCAAATTCTTAAAATGCCCTATTCTTACTGTTTTGCAGCCATAATTATGAATAGCACTTTCTAATCCCTCAATGGTATCTTCAGAATCAAACTCAGCAGCTTCTTCTTCGCTATATTCTTCTGCTAAATAATCTTTTTTTAAGTCGTAAGTTAATCCTATAATCTTTGTTGATTTCATAGATGAATAATAAAGTGCATTTAAAAAGGGGCTTAAGCCCCTTTTAGATTAGAAATTATTGAAATTTTTTAACCCTTTCCATTATAATAACGGAATATTTTACCTTCATAATTTTTAAGAATCACGCAATCGTCTTCAATTCCCATAAAATATTCGGGTAATAATGGTGTTTTACCACCACCTCCAGGAGCATCAATCACATAAGTTGGAATGGCGTAGCCTGAAGTGAAACCTCTTATTCCACGCATAAGCTCTAAACCTTTTTCTACAGGAACTCTAAAATGAGCCGAGCCAGGAATAGGGTCGCATTGATACAAATAATAAGGTTTTACCCTAATTTGAAGTAGTTTATGGAATAATGACATCATTGTTTCCTTGTCATCATTAATATCTTTAAGCAATACTGTTTGACTACCAAGTGGAATTCCTGCATCTGCAAGTCGTTCGCAAGCTTTGGCGACTTCAGGCGTAATTTCATCAGGATGTGTAAAGTGAATGCTTATATACAATGGATGAAATTTGCGGAGTTTATTAACCAACGCAGAGGTAATTCTTTGTGGCAAAACAACAGGAACCTTAGTGCCAATGCGAATCATTTGTAAATGCTTAATTTCTTTCAATCTACTGAGTAAATAAACCAATTTGTCATCACTCATCGTAAGTGGGTCGCCTCCTGATATAAGTACATCACGCACTTCGGTATGTGCTTTAATATAGTTGAAAGCTTTTTCCCATTGTTGCAAGCTGGAATTTGCATTACTGCAAGTTTTTCCAACTCTACGTGAACGTGTACAATAACGACAATAAGTAGAACAAAAATCGGTAACTAAAAATAAAACTCTGTCAGGGTAACGATGCACAATATTGGGCAACGGACTATGTTTTTCTTCAGCCAAAGGGTCTGCAACTTTGCCTTTTGAAAGTATATGTTCATTTAGAACAGGAATAACGCATTTTCTTAAGGGTTGTTCTGCATTATCCGAAGAAATAAGACTGGCATAATAAGGAGTTATTCTCACTGGCAATAATCCTTGACGATCGGTTAAGGCAGAAAGTTCTTCTTCGCTTAAAGTGAATATTTTCTGTAAATCTTCTACTGAAGTTAAACTGTTTTTTATTTGCCATTCCCAACTACACCAATCTTTTAAGGTAATGCCTGTAAAAAACTTTTTAATAAGGGGAGGAATACTTCTTGGTAACTTTAAGTCTTGTTCTGACTTTTGATTAAGGAATTGTTGATTAGCTGTTTTGTGTTGGTATGTGTGAATATTATATTGCCCCACAAGACTTGGAGGCTCTTCTTCTTCGTTGAATTCTTGTTCACTAACAAAATGAACCTCTTCAAATTTGTTTTTTCCTATCATTTTCTTTATTTTATAAATGTTAATTCGTGTTAATTTAATTTATGTTTATTCTTAATTATTTTATTTTTAATCTAATTAATTACTCTTTTATTTCAAAACTGACAACGAATTTATATAAATCAACTTTCCTGTCAATAATTTATTTTTAACAATTCAGAAAAAGCCTCCAAAAAAAATCCTTTTACGTTCATTTATTAATAGTTAGGTGTGCGACTCCTGTTCATAAGTTTTTAATTTTATCATTTCGCTCTTCAAAAGATGCGATTTTTATTTGAAATAGGGTGTTATCAAAATATAAGCCACTTCCTATTTTTACAAAAATGATAAATAATTGACAATTATTGTAATTTTTATAATAAATAATCAAAAAGGAAAATTTAATTTAATAAAATGTATGATAATACTGGTTGATAGCGTTTTATTTGTTTGCAAAATATCGTTTTACGAGCAACTTGCTTTCACTAAATTTTAGCTTCCAGAGGCTAATTGTAATAGTTACATCTTATTATCATTAGTAGAAGTGATAAATAAACTTCACTAATTTTATTTTTTTATCTTTGCAAGGTTTTAAAAGCTTGACTTTAATTGATTTTAATAACCTAATAATTGCTTCAACTAAAAATGGAGAATAATTTGATAACAAAACCAAAAAGATATACTATTACTTCGGCATTGCCATATGCTAACGGACCTGTACATATTGGACATTTGGCAGGTGTTTATGTGCCTGCCGATATTTATGCACGTTATCTGCGTTTGAAAGGGGAAGATGTCCTTTTTATTGGTGGTTCAGATGAGCATGGCGTACCAATTACTATAAAAGCTAAACAAGAAGGAGTTTCGCCGCAGGTTATTGTTGATAAATACCATACCATCATCAAAAAATCATTCGAAGACTTCGGTATTTCGTTTGATATTTATTCTCGTACATCCGCAAAAATACATCACGATACCGCTTCTGAATTTTTTAAGAAGCTATATGATGATAACAAATTTATTGAAAAAACCACCGAACAATATTATGATGTAGAAGCTGCTCAATTTCTTGCAGATAGGTATATAACTGGTACTTGTCCGCATTGTAATAACGAAAAAGCTTATGGTGACCAGTGCGAAAAATGTGGAACATCGCTCAATGCCACAGATTTAATTAATCCTAAATCGGCTTTAAGCGGAAACATACCTATTTTAAAAGAAACCAAACATTGGTTTTTGCCTTTAGACCAATACGAAAGCTGGTTAAAACAATGGATATTGGTTGAACATAAAAAAGATTGGAAAACAAATGTATATGGACAATGCAAATCGTGGTTAGATCAAGGTTTGCAGCCAAGAGCAGTTACTCGCGATTTGGATTGGGGCGTTAAAGTTCCTATTCCTGAAGCCAATGGCAAAGTGCTTTATGTATGGTTTGATGCGCCTATCGGTTATATTTCAGCTACCAAAGAATGGGCAATAGAAAAGAAAAAAGATTGGGAAATATATTGGAAGGACAAAGAAACTAAATTGGTTCATTTTATTGGAAAAGATAATATTGTTTTTCATTGCATCGTTTTCCCAACAATGCTTCACGCAGAGGGTTCCTATATTTTGCCCGATAATGTGCCTGCGAATGAATTTTTGAATTTAGAAGGTGATAAAATTTCTACTTCTCGCAATTGGGCAGTATGGCTACACGAATATTTACAGGATTTTCCGGAAAAACAAGATGTGTTAAGATACGTTTTAACTTCCAATGCTCCGGAAACTAAGGACAATGATTTTACCTGGAAAGATTTTCAGGTAAAAAATAATAGCGAACTGGTTGCAATCCTTGGTAATTTTGTGAACAGAACATTGGTTTTAACAGATAAATATTATGGAGGGAGAGTTCCAGAACGCCATGAACTCAGTGAAAATGATAAGACAATCATCAATGAATTGTCTAAATATCGTCAGCAAATTAGCAATAGTATAGATAATTATCGTTTCAGAGAAGCATTAGCAGAATTAATGAATTTAGCCCGTTTGGGAAATAAATACTTGGCAGAGAATGAACCTTGGAAATTAATAAAAACAGATGAAATAAGGGTTAAAACTATTATGAATTTGTCGCTACAAATTACTGCCAATTTGGCAATTTTATCCCAAGTCTTTCTACCTTTTACTGCTATAAAATTAGCAAATATGTTAAATTTAAAAGATTTAAACTGGAATGATGCTGGTAGCATTGAGCTTCTCAAACCTAATTATCAATTAAACAAACCCTCATTGCTTTTTGAACAAATAGAAGATGCTGCTATAGAAGCACAAATAAAGAAATTAGCGGATTCAAAAGTATTGAATGCTTCAAAAGTGGCATCAGTGAGGCCTGCCAAATCGAATATTGAATTTGATGATTTTGCCAAATTAGATATTAGAACCGGAATTATAGTAACAGCAGAGAAAGTGGCAAAAACAAAAAAACTGCTTAAATTAACAATTGATACTGGTATTGATACCAGAACGGTTGTTTCTGGTATTGCAGAATATTATGATGCTGAAAAAATAATTGGACAAAAAGTAAGTATTTTAGTAAATTTGCAGGCGAAAGAGATAAAAGGCATCCAATCGCAGGGAATGATATTGATGGCGGAAAACAATAAGGGCGAATTAGTATTTGTATCAGCTATAAAAGATATTATGCCCGGTGCTGAAGTGAAATAATTTTAGGCCCCATAGTTCAACGGATAGAACGGAAGTTTCCTAAACTTTAAATCCAGGTTCGATTCCTGGTGAGGCTACTTGAAAACTGAAAACCTCTTGAAAATTAAAATATTTCAAGAGGTTTTTTAATAATAGGAAAAAAACATTATCATAAAAATAATCTCGAACTATAAAGTAATACCATTTGCATTTATAGATGGTTTTTTTTGATAATGAGCACTAATCGGAATTCAAAGATGTTCTGGTAATAATTTGCAATTTGTTAAAAATAAAGTAGTTGTTGGGAAGGAGAAAATATAGCAAAAAAATGCTTGGAAACAGCGGGAGTGTTAAAAGAAAATGAGAGAATGAGTTCGGGTGGTCTTTGGAATATTTATAAAAAATAAAAAAAGACCCTCCAAGCATCCATAATCAGCAGGTCTCTTTTGTTTTAATTGCTAATTATTAAGTAATTAACCGTTCGTATAAGCCTCCAACCTCAGTCGAATATATCCCTGTAGATTGTTGCTTTAACAACAAAGAAACCCAAAACTCCCAATCAATTTCAAATGGAATATCGTAAAAATGTATTTTTTCAAATCATCCCATTATCTCATGAACATCCTTTCTTATTCAGTTTTTGCCTGTTACTTTTGGGATTATATATATTTGTATGTGGCAAATAAAAATATAATTATAATTTTACAAACTTAAATTTTAACAAAAACTAATGATGAAAAGAAATTTTAAAATAATGTTGCTATGTAGTATCATGGCAATAAGCTTTATTGCAAGCAGCAGTGTATATGCACAAAAAAAATATGAATATAAAACTGTTGCAAATGACCCACTAAAAAGCAGAATATATACTTTGGCAAATGGATTAACGGTGTATATGACCGTTTATAAAGATGCTCCCAGAATACAAACAGCGATAGCAGTGAGAACTGGTAGTAAAAACGACCCTACAGACAATACTGGTTTATCGCATTACTTGGAACACATGATGTTTAAAGGGACTTCGCACTTTGGTACTATGAATTGGGTAACAGAAAAACCATATCTTAATAAGATAGACAGTTTGTTTGAAGTGTATCGGAGTTTAAAAGATAGCACCAAACGAGCTTATAATTATCATTTGATAGATAGTATTTCGGGAATAGCTGCAAAATATGCCATTGCTAATGAATATGATAAATTGATGTCAGCTATTGGCGCAAGTGGCACCAATGCTTTTACTTGGTTTGAGCAAACAGTATATGTAAACGAAATTCCTTCTAATCAAATAGATTCTTGGCTTACCGTGGAGTCTGATCGTTTTGCTGACCCTGCTTTTCGCATATTTCATACGGAGTTAGAAGCGGTTTATGAAGAAAAAAACATGAGTTTAGATAATGATAATGACAAATTGTATGACTCATTATTTGTAGGTCTTTTTCAAAAACATACTTATGGAACTCAAACTACCATAGGCACAGTGGAACATCTAAAAAACCCCTCATTGGTATCGTTGAAAAACTATTTTCATTCGCGCTATGTACCTAATAATATTGCTATTTGCTTGTCGGGTGATTTTAATCCTGATGATGTCATTAAATTGATTGACGAAAAGTTTGGTATTTGGCAGTCGAAACCTTTAATTCCTTTTGTTTCGCCAGTAGAAGCTCCTATCAATAGTCCTATTGTTAAAGAGGTATTTGGTCCCGAAGCTGAAAGTGTAACATTAGGGTTTCGTTTGGGTGGAGCAAATACCAAAGATGCAGATATGCTCAAATTGCTTAGCATGATTTTAACCAATTATACGGCTGGGTTAATGGATTTAAATTTAAATCAAGCTCAGAAAGTGATTGAAGCAGGCTCTTATCCTACCATTCTTAAGGATTATTCGATACATACTTTTTATGGTGTGCCCAAAGAAGGACAAAAATTAGAAGAAGTGAAGGACTTGATTCTATCGCAAATAGAATTGGTAAAGAAAGGAGAGTTCCCTGATTGGTTGCTACCTGCTATTATTAACGATATAAAACTTAGCGATATTAAAAAACAGGAAAACAATGGTTCGAGAGCCATGTCTTTTGTGGATGCATTTATTAATGAAACTCCTTGGGAAAATAAAGTAAATGAAATTAATAGACTTTCTAAAATTACGAAGAAAGATATTGTTGATTTTGCCAATAAAAACTACCATAATAACTACGTTGTTGTTTATAAACGAATAGGAGTTGATAAAAACACTACTAAAGTTTCGAAACCAACCATTACTCCTGTACAATTGAATCGTGAAAATCAATCGGATTTCTACAAACAAATAATAGCAAAAACTCCACCCAATATTGAGCCTGTGTTTATTGATTATAATAAAGACATAAAGAAATTTTCTATTAAAAGCAATATTCCTATTTATTATAAACAAAATGATGAAAATAAGACCTTTTCGTTGTATTATGTTTTTGATATGGGTACCAATAATGATAAAACCATTAAGCTTGCCATTGATTATTTAGCATATCTTGGCACCTCGAAATATACACCGATGCAATTGAAAGAAGAGTTTTATAAAGCGGGATGTTCTTTTAATGTTTATGCAGGTAGCGAACAGTTATGGGTTAGTTTGACTGGCTTGGCTGAAAATATGGAAAAAGGTACTCAACTTTTTGAGGATTTGCTTGCTGATGCTCAACCGAATGAAGATGCATTGGGCAATTTGTTTAACGACATTTTGAAACAAAGACAGGACGATAAGCTCTCTAAGAATACTATTCTTTGGAAGGCAATGTATAGTTATGGCGTTTATGGAAACAAATCTCCGTTTACCAATATATTAAGCGAAACAGAATTAAAAGCTACTAAAGCAAGCGAATTAATTAATAGGATTAAAGAGCTTAACTCTTATGAGCACCATATCTTATTTTATGGGCCACAAGACCAAGCAAGTATTACCAATTTGCTTGATAAATACCATAGAGTACCTGTTAAATTGAAACCAGTGCCCACTGAGACTAAGTTTGTGGAATTGGATAATACTGAAAACAAAGTGTATGTGGTTGATTATGATATGAAACAAGTGGAGATTGTAATGATTTCTAAATCGGATAAATATAACAAAACCAACTATCCTATTATTAACTTGTTTAACGAATATTTTGGTGGTAGCATGGCTTCTATTGTATTTCAAGAACTGAGAGAATCTAAGGCTTTGGCTTATAGTGCTTATGCTGGTTACAATACTGCTCGTCGTTTGGATAAAAGCAATTATTTGTTTTCATACATTGGCACACAGAATGATAAATTGCCTGAGGCTATGAAAGGGATGATGGGCTTGTTTAACAATATGCCTGAATCGGAAATGAGTTTTAATGCGGCAAAAGACGCTATTATTCAAAGGATAAGAACTGATAGGGTTACTAAATCGGATGTATTGTTTAACTACGAAGCTGCGATGAAGCTAAAACTTGATTATGATATACGCAAGGATTTGTATGCTTTGGTACCGGGCTTAACATTTAATAATTTGAAGACTTTTCAGGAACAGTATATTAAGAATAAGAATTTTACTATCTTAATTCTTGGTAATAAAAAGGATTTGGATATTAAAACGCTTGAAAGTTATGGTAAAATAGAATATTTAAATCTTTCGGATGTGTTTTCTTATTAGTACTGTGTAGTTGGTACATTGTAGCTACCGCTTAGTTTATTTGACCGCACATATAATTTTATTTGTTTCCTAATGAAGAAACATTTATCTTTGCATAAAACTTTACAAAATGACTGAAAAATTTCAAGTTCAGTTTTTAGAAGAAGCAGTTGAATTTTTAGACAAGCTTGATGAAAAGGCGAGAGGTAAAGTCATCTACAACATTCAAAAAGCAAGACTTTCTAATGACAAGGAACTCTTCAAAAAACTAAAAAATGAAATCTGGGAATTCAGGACTTTGTTTAACAGAACCTATTATCGGCTTTTTGCCTTTTGGGACAAGACAGGTCAAACAGAAACTATTGTAATCTCAACTCACGGACTAATAAAAAAGACAGACAAAACTCCCAGTGGAGAATTAGAGAAAGCAGAGAGAAATAGAAAACTTTATTTTGAAAGGAAAAACAATGAAAGATAAACCATTAAAAACAATTAGCCTGGACGAAGTTACTGATAAATATATCGGCAAACTGGGAACTTCGAAGCGTGAAGCTTTTGAAAACGAATTGCGACTTGATTTGCTCGGAGAAGCAATCAAGCAAGCAAGAAAAGAACGTCATTTAACTCAAGAAGAACTTGGACGACTGGTTGGTGTTAAAAAAGCTCAAATATCTAAATTAGAAAACAGCTTAACCGATGCAAGGTTTGAAACAATAATCAAAGTATTCAAAGCTTTAAACGCGAAAGTGAATTTTAACGTTGAATTGCTCAATCAGACCGTTAAACTTGCCTGACGGAAAGAAAACCTGTCGGTAATAAATGCTATCACCAATGGCGGGTTTGGTAACATATTTGGAACTTTGTTGCCCGTTTCGACTGGTAGGGATTGGTTGACAGCTAAAAATAAACTCAATGAAAATATTTTTTTTCTTGCTATTTATTTCAATTATTTTAATAAACTAATGTTGATTTAAGAACCACTGTTGTTTGCGGTGGTTCTTTTTTTTTTGAGGAATAGCAAGTAGGAGAGGAATAAACAACATAGAGTTAGTAATGTGATGATGGTGATGTAAGTTTTGTTTGTTAACTGGTTGTTGATGTTTTGTGGTGTTTGTATTGGTTTTAGGTTTGAATAGAGGATGGAATCGGCAGTAGTATTTTCTTGATTTATGGCTATGAGGGGAGAGGTGATGGTTAATGAATCTTTTAGATTGTTATAAAGGTTTAAATATTGATAGGCTTTTTCATAGTCTTTTAAATGGGAATAAGTATCGCTTAGGTTTTGATAGTTGGTTGCTATTTGTTCTTTAGCTTGTATGCTTTTAGCAATAGTGAGGCTTTGATTGAAATATTGGAGGGCAGCGGTGTAGTTATGCTGTAATGCAAGATTTTGCCCAATATAATTGATTGTTTTGGCAATTGCTCTTTGGTCTTCGAGTTCTTCGGAGAGTTTGAGTGATTGAAAGAAGTATGCGTTGGCATTGTTGTAATCTTTTTTATCGGTATAGATGATGGCAATGTTGGAAAGGGTGGAAGCAATACCTTCTTTATCGTATAATTGCTCGCGAAGGAGGAGGGCTTGCTGGTAATAGGAAAGTGCATTTTTGAAATCGGAAATTTTGTATAGCTCTGTGCCGATGTTGTTGAGGGATTTTGCTTTTAAATAGTCATTATTAATAGAGCTTGCCAATGTAAGTGCTTTTTCGTAATTTGCTATTGCTTCTTTTACAAAACCTTGATTGCCATAAATGGCACCAATGTTAATATAACATTCCGAAGTTTCATTTTGTAAGTCTTTTTTCGTATAAATTGCAAGTGCTTCTCTATAGTACTTCAGCGAATATTCATATTTTCCAAGATAATCATATACAACGCCAATATTAACGAAAGAACTTGCCACTCCTTCTAAATTATTTTGCTCTTTATCAATGCTTAATGATTGGTTGTAAACGTCTAAAGCTTTATAATATTCACTTTTAATTTGGTAAATGATTCCTAAGTTATTGTAAAGAGCAGAAATGTTAGTGCTATCGTTGATTTTATAAGCTAAAAGTAAGGCTTTGTTATAATATGTCTCCGCATTGTCAAGATTACCAATAAAATAATAAACTATCCCAATGTCTTTTAAAGCCCTCGTTTGTTGTTTTTCGTTTCCATTGTTTTCAGCATATCGCAATGCTTCTTCTGCATAATAAAGTGCCTTTTTAGGGTCAGTATTTCTTGTTTCTTCTGATAATTTTAAAAGAATTTCAATTTTATTATCTAAATTTTCAGCAATAGCAAGTTTATATTCAAGTGGTGATATGGTATTCTGAGAATAGGAGGGAAGCTTCAATAGAAATAGGAAGGGAAGAACTATAATGAATAATAATTTCTTCGATGAAATGGATAATATTTTATTTTTATTGTTCATTCTCTAATATTGTAATGTAAAAATAGCATAAATGCCTTATTTAACAGTTAAATATGGCGCAATCTTATTATATAAAGCTTCATAGACAAGTGCAGACTTTTTAATATCTTCTACTTTTGAGTATTTACCGTGTTTTTCTCTATACGATACTAACGATTGAGCCACATAATAATCGAAATAGGGATGTTTTTTAAAATCAGCTACACTGGCGTCATTAATATTTATTTTATGAATAGTATATTGCTTAATAATTAAATTTTTAGCAATAGCAATATATTTAAGGCTGTCGATTCCCCAAACTTCCTTTATTTGCTCGATTTTAATAAAACCACCTAACTTCTCTCTATATTTAATAATATTTTTAGCAAAAGAAGCACCTATACCTCTTAATTTCATAAATTCGGTAGTATCGGCAATGTTGATATCAATGATGATATTGTCATCTTTCTGAATATAAGTCTTGTTTTCAATTACATTGAATTTGTTTTCTGAATTTGTTGAAGGTATAACAATAAAAGGAGCCAAAAGGTTATATTCAGCTTCGCTAATGCCATAAATTTTTTTAAGGTCTTCGGGTTTATAGAACTTACCTCCTTTGGATTCGTAGTTTTTTATTGTTTTAATTTGCTTATCTGTCAATCCTAATTCACGCCATTTTTCGATAGGGAGCTCATTGGGATTGAAATAAAAAGGGTTTATTTTGTTTTTTACTATGGATTCGTCAATTTGATTAAAATTAATGTTTTCTTTGGGTTGGTATTTATTTTTATCGTTAATTTCCTTGCTGTTTTTAATAAAAGAAGAAATTTCTTTATCGAATTTAGAAAAATCTGGTTTGCTTTTATTAGAAAATAAAAATAAAAATCGAGGAGTAATTATTAAAGCAAGGAGGATGAGCAATAATACAAATACTCCGTTTCTTTCAGATTTTGTAAAAGTGAAATATTCTTTAAAAAAACTGTTCAAAATGCTTATAAATTTTTTTTTTAATAAAACAAAATTAACGATAATTAAAATATGTTTGACGATTTTTATAGTTTTGTATGGATTAATTTGAAAATAAAATTATGTTAGTAAAAACTTTTGGTAGTGCGGTGTATGGTGTTAATGCAACCACCATTACGGTAGAAGTAAATATTGGACAAGGAATTCAGTTTTTTTTAGTAGGATTGCCTGATAGTGCGGTTAAGGAAAGTCATCAACGTATTGAAGCAGCCTTTAAAAATAATGGATATAAAATTCCAGGCAAGAAAATTGTAGTGAATATGGCACCTGCCGATATTCGAAAGGAAGGTTCTGCTTATGATTTAACTATTGCAACTGGAATACTTGCTGCCTCTGAACAAATTAAGCCTGACAAAATAGGAGATTATATTATAATGGGCGAACTTTCTTTGGATGGAGGGATGCAACCTATTAAAGGTGCCCTTCCTATTGCCATTGAAGCTCGTAAAGAGGGTTTTAAGGGATTTATATTGCCCGAACAAAATGCCAGAGAAGCGGCAGTGGTAAACAATCTGGAAATATTGGGCGTGAATAATATAAAACAAGTAATTGATTTTTTTAACGATGAAATAAGTTTGCAATCCACTGTTATTGATACGAGGGATGAGTTTTATACAAGATTGAATGATTATGAATTTGATTTTGCTGATGTCAAGGGGCAAGAAAACATTAAAAGGGCTTTGGAAATTGCGGCAGCGGGAGGACATAATGTAATTTTGATAGGACCACCGGGAGCAGGGAAAACAATGCTTGCCAAACGATTGCCATCGATATTGCCACCATTAAATCTGCATGAAGCCCTTGAGACCACAAAGATACATTCGGTTGCAGGGAAAATGAGCAAGAATACTTCTTTAATCTCTGTGAGACCTTTTCGATCGCCACATCATACCATTAGCGATGTGGCTCTTGTAGGAGGAGGTTCGTTTCCACAACCAGGCGAAATTTCGCTGGCTCATAATGGGGTTTTGTTTTTGGATGAATTGCCCGAATTTAAAAGAACGGTATTAGAAGTGCTACGTCAACCATTGGAAGATAGGGTGGTAACTATATCGAGGGCAAAATTTAGTATTGAATATCCTGCGAGTTTCATGTTGATAGCGTCAATGAATCCTTGTCCTTGTGGGTATTACAATCATCCAGAGAAAAATTGTGTTTGTGCACCTGGTGTAGTTCAAAAGTATTTGAATAGAATATCGGGACCATTATTAGATAGAATTGATATACACGTGGAAGTTACGCCAGTTCCTTTTAAAGAGCTATCTAGTAAAAGAAGCTCGGAAAAGAGTGAAGTAATCAGAGAAAGAGTGATTAAAGCAAGGAAAATACAGGAAGAAAGGTTTGTAACTGATAAAGGAATTTATTGCAATGCCCAAATGAATTCGAAACAGTTGCGCAATATATGTAGTATTGATGAAGCGGGGCAAATGATGTTGAAGACGGCGATGGAGAAACTAGGGTTGTCGGCAAGGGCTTATGATAGGATTTTGAAAGTATCGCGAACGATAGCAGATATGGAAGGAGCGGAGCATATAGAGGCACAGCATTTGGCGGAAGCGATTAATTATAGGAGTTTGGATAGGGATAATTGGGCGAGTTAGGATTGGTAATTTGCTAATTTGAAAATGGGTTAATGTGCTAATGGGTTAATTTGAAAATTCGATAATTTATTAATTTGAAAATGCTATTCCACAAAGTTGCACCAAGGTTTTGCACAAAGGGACACCAAGAAAAAGGGGAACGCAGATTTTTTAAAAGGTAAACGAGTAAACAAATGGACAGTAATTTGAAAAAGGTAAACAATTAAACGAGTAAACAGGTAGACAAGTAAACAGTTGGACAATCATTTGTTAATTGCACATTGTTCATTGTTCATTGCAAAGCTATTTCTCAAAGTTATTTCATTTTAAGCGTATTTAGCCGCATTAGCGGCGAACTATTTTTAGAAAACCAATTATATCAGAAATATAAAGTCGCATAGCGGCGACCTGAATTAGGAATAATTTGTTCATGGCTGGATAGAAAAAGGTTTGGGAATGTGTTAATATGCTAATTGGTTAATTTGAATTTTTATTTTAAAAAAGTTTGGAAGAGATAAATATTTTGATAAACTTTGAAGGGTAAATGATGGAGAAAAATAAAAAACAAACAATATGCTAAAAAACATAAACATACAAAATATACTGTTTCTAGATATTGAAACGGTGCCAATAGCTGCGAACTATGAAGCGATGCCAGAAAACATAAAAAAGTTTTGGAATAGGAAGGCTGAAATTATTAAAAAAAATGAAGGCGACACTCCTGAATCTATTTTCGATAGGGCGGGCATCTATGCGGAGTTTGGGAAAATTGTTTGCATTTCGGTAGGCTTTATAAAAACGATTGATAAAAGTGAGGTAATCAGGATAAAATCTTATTATAGAGATGATGAAAAACAATTATTGCAGGAGTTTCACGATTTAGTGCTTAAGTATTTCAATAAAAAAGAGAGCTTGTTGTGTGCCCACAATGGCAAAGAGTTTGATTTTCCATATATTGCCAGAAGGATGTTGATAAATGGGATTGATTTGCCGAGTGTATTTGATTTTGCTGCCAAAAAACCTTGGGAAATACCACATTTGGATACCATGGAATTGTGGAAATTTGGGGATTATAAGAATTATACTTCTTTGGATTTGTTGGCAGCAGTTTTCAATATTGCATCGCCCAAAGACGACATCAATGGTGCAGAGGTTGCAGGCGTTTATTGGAAGGATAATGATTTGGAGCGTATTGCTAAGTATTGTCAAAAAGATGTACTGACAGTGGCTCAATTGCTCTTGCGATATCAAAATAAACCCTTATTGACAGAGGAACAAGTGGTGTTTATATAAAAAAGCCCCATCTAAAAGGATGGGGTTTTTGTTTTTCATAAAATTGCGATAATAGTGTATTGTTGAATTGAAATTATTTAACATCTAAACCAGAAGTAACATTTCCAAATGGGATAATAAGAGGTTCTTTAGAGAAAGGGTTATCGCAAAAAACCCTGCCGTTTTTTGCATCCACTTTTTGGACTTTAGAGTTTTTGAAAGTGCCTACCCAAGGAACTTGAACCATATCGCCTGCTTTAACATTTGGTTTAATAGCAATGGGAGAACAATCGGATTTGGCATATACTTTCATTTTGCCAGCGAACCCAATCGTTAGTACTTTGTCGCCGCTCACTTTAACGATGGTGGCAAGTTTATAGCTACTTCCATCTTTTGCAGCAACGCTGGTACCAGCTTCCCACATGTTGTTTATAACCTGAAAGGTGTTTGGTTTAATTTTTTCAGATTGTTGTCCAATACCAATACCGGCACTGTTTTTTGCAGGATTGTTCCAATCGATATCAATATAATTAACAATAGGTTCGTTAGGATTAGAAGCGTCTGTAACAATAGCTCTTTTCATACCACTACCTGATTGCCACCATGTGAGGATGATATCTCCTTTTTTGGCAGTTTGTCCTGCTTTAATAGGAATAATCATATAGTTAGGGATTTCAACTCCTTTTTTACTCATAAAATCAATCTTGCTGTATTCATTCCCAGTAGCAGCAATTTTTTGGTCGTAGAAAATGAATGTAACTTTATCAGCACCTTTGTCCGTTGCATCTTGTTGCCAATTTTCTGATGGCGTTAGCACATAATCACCCACATTTGCAATAATTGGGTCTTTAGGGAAATCTTTAAATGGGTCAATTTTTCCATCATTTTGAGTGGTTTCGGTTTTAATAGAATCTTTGGTTTCTTTGTTATCAGTTGATTTTGTGTTGTTTCCGCAGGAAACAAAAGTTATCACTACTATTCCTGCAATAAGAATTTTACATTTCATCATGTTGTTGATTTTAGGGTTTATAAAAAGAAAAGATTAAAAAAATTATATTTCAAATTTACAAAAGTTTTCAAGAAATTGCTAAAAATTATTAGAATTAAATTGATGGGTTTAATTTTTTTTGTATAAATTTGTTAAGCAAGCAGTATTCTTATGTTAAAATTTATACAAAAGGTTGATATATATCATTTGTTTACTTCAAT
>Ga0066650_10000227_pt1 | contig 17492 bp, 19 predicted proteins | sample CryGey092014_all_FD_59539 | JGI IMG/M metagenome (GOLD analysis project Ga0066650, IMG submission 59539) | Groundwater microbial communities from aquifer - Crystal Geyser CG23_combo_of_CG06-09_8/20/14_all | ecosystem: Environmental > Aquatic > Deep subsurface > Groundwater | place: USA: Utah...
CACGAATCTTGTCGTGAAACTCTTCGAGATGAATGCTCCAGAACTTGAAGACGGAACAATCGAAATCGTAAGTATCGCTCGTACTCCTGGATTCAAAACCAAGATTATCGTCGCTTCTGAATACGAGGAAGTAGACCCAGCAGGTTGTCTCATCGGACCGAAAGGTTCTCGCGTTCGTGCGGTTGTCGATGAAATCGCTGGAGAAAAGATTGATATCATTAACTATACCTCCAATAGAGAAGAACTCGTGAGAAAATGTCTCGTTCCAGGAGTGGTTGAGAAAGTATCTATCGACGAGGAAAACAAAGTTATCCGATGCATAGTAACCGAAGAGGAAAAAGCGAAAGTTCTCGGAAAAGGAGGAGCTAATATCAATCTCACATCCGAACTTCTTGGGTACAAGATCATCCTCGATGCCAAAGAAGAGAAATAATATCTCTGCAAAATGATAACTTTGCATTCAAACTGTCCGCTTCCTCGTTCTCCGTACAATCGTACGGTTCACTCCGGTTCGTAGTTTTCATACAAATTTTTTCATTTTTCAGGAGATATTAAGATTGATGAATTATCAAATAATTTACGCATCATTATGGCAAATAATACTGTATCAGTACAACTTCTCGAGCGTATCGCCAATGTCGGAAAAGAAGGAGAGATTATCGAAGTTAGCCACGCTTATGCGAGGAATTTTCTCATCGCCAAAAAGCTCGCAAGACTTGCAACTCCAGAGCTTATCAAACGAGAAGCCGAGAAAAAGAAAAAAGCTCAAGACAATAAAAGCCACCTCGTGGAAGCCCGCCATGAAATAGCGGAAAAACTTCATAATACTACCATTACTTTCGAGCTTGCTGGAAGCAAAGATAAGATTTTCTGAGGACTCGGAGAACACGAAATCATCATCGAGATAAAGAAAAAGTATGGAGTAGAACTCGAGAAAAAACACATCCTTCTTCCTGAAGGACATAAACTGAAGCAAGTTGGTGTAACCGATATCAAAATCAATCTTGGAAGTGATGTGAATATTAAGATGCACGTGGAAATAAAGAGTAAATAGGTCTCTGAAAAAAGTTCTGGGATGACGAATAATAATATTACTACTATTCACTTTCAACTTTTATGTCCACCCTCGCCATCGATTACGGAACCAAAAAAATCGGACTCGCGGTAGCGGTGGAGGAAATTGCTTTTCCGGTTGCGATTATCGCGACCAAAGAAGTGTTCTCATATCTTCCAAAGATAGTAAAAGAACGCGGGGTAGATACGATTATCATTGGAATCGCTAATCATATGGACGGAAGTGTTTCAGACCAAGCAACCAGAACTCGTAAATTTCAGCAAAAACTTCGGAATCTCCTCCCGAAAGATATAAAATACATCGAATGGGATGAACGATTGACGACTTTTGAAGCGAAAAATTCCATGGATCCATTTGGAAAAGATCCACGTAAAGCCATCGATGATGTCGCTGCGAGTATTTTTCTCCAGAGTTACTTGGATTCGACCAAGAAATCAAAAAATAATCTCTAATTTTTTTCTATGCACCTCTGATTTATTATGGATGGGAATCGTCGATGGGCAAAACAACATCTGCTCCAGACGTTTTTTGGACACGAAGAGGGGAGTAAACGAGTGGAAGATATCATTGAACTTTGTTATAATGAGTGAGCGGAATACTGTAGTTTCTGGGCACTTGCCAAGAAAAATATAGAGAATAGAAGTAAAGAAGAACTTGAATATCTCTATAAACTTCTTTGAAAAAGCATCCAGAATTTTCTCCCGAAACTCCTAGAAAAAGGCATCAAATTCGAATGGGTAGGAAATCCGGATATTCTTCCAATTCAAACAGTAGAACTTCTCGAAAATACTCGGGAAACAGCGAAAAATGGTACGAAGATGACCTTTATTCTCGCTATCGGTTATGGTGGTCAGGATGAGATTGTCCGGGCTCTCAAAAAATTTATGAAAGAAGGATGAGACATCGAAAAACTGGATGAAAATACTTTTCTCCCATTTCTCGATACCTGACGATTTCCTTCACCGGATCTCATTGTCCGCACTGGCGGAGATATGAGACTTTCCGGATATTTTCTCTACCAGAGTGAATACAGTGAATATTATTTCACCCCAACTCTCTGGCCAGATTTCAAAGAAACGGAGTTTTATAAAGCACTCGAAACTCTGAAAGACGCAAAAAGAAATTTTGGAAAATAGAAACTTCTTAAAAAGCGAACTTTGCATTCAAACTTTACGTTTCCTCGTTCTCTGTACTATTTGTACAGCTCACTTCGGTACGCAGTTTTCATACAAATTTCACATGTCACCGGACCTTATAAAAGATTTATCGAGGCCGTGTGATCATTTTTAAAAAAGTTTCCAAAAAAGATATGTTTTGAATCAAATCCTTCACTTATTTAAAATAATGAAATTCCCAACCGTTTCACTTCATGTCAATAAAAAAGCCCTGTTCGATTATGAAATCGTTCAAGGCTATGAAGCGTGAATCAAACTTACGGGACCAGAAGTAAAGAGTATACGAGCGAAACAATGCAATCTCAAAGGAAGCTATGTGAGCCTTACTTCTCTCCGTCCGATTTTGAAGGGATTTCATATTTCTCCGTATGAGCATCTTCCGCATAAACTCAGGGTCAATCCAACCGCCGACCGAGAGATTTTCCTCCATAAAAAAGATATCGATTATCTGACTGGAAAGATGAAAGAAAAGGGTTTTTCTCTTATCCCGACGGAGGTTTATCTTAAAGGAAATCTTATAAAGATTTCCGTTGCTCTCGCACGAGGACGAAAGGTTTTCGAAAAGAAACAAGTTTTGAAAGAACGGGATGTGGGACGGGATATGGATCGCGAAATAGGGAGATTTTAAAAATTTCTCTATTTTTTTATTATTACATTCTTACATCTGTATTTTCTATGATTTTCAGTATCTCTTCGAGAGGTGTATTTGTATATGCTCCACCGGATTGTATATGTCCTCCTCATCCGAAATAGGCAGCGATACGGGATACATTAAATCCATCCCGTCTGGCACGGAAGCTAAGTTTCTTGTCGCCTGACTCTGTTTCTTTTATGAGAAAAGCGAAATCTGTTCCATCAAGCGAGGAGAGAATCTCATTGATAAACTGAGGCCCGAGTTCATTTTCCCGGATACCGTATCGTACGAAAGTTTCTTGTGAAATATAACATCCGACAATGGTTCCTCATTTAAGGGATATGAGATTTTCAAGAGCGTATCCGTAAAGCTGAAGATAATTTATCTTCTCACTTTTATATGAATGAAAAATTATTTTTCTGTAATCGGCATAAAGAGCAATAAGCTTGCTTGTTACTTCGAAAGTATGTGGACGGATGCTGTTTTTGAAACAATTCGTATCGCGAATAATACCAAAAAGTAGGAGTGTTGCTATTTGAGGTGTAATATTTTTTTCATCCAATTTCAATAGATCATAGAGGAGTTCACATGTCGAGCTCGCCTCCGTATCAACAAGGTTATAATCACCGAACATCTTATTTCCATTATGATGATCAATATTGATAATAGGGGTATTTTCGAAAATATCTGAATATAATTCCGGATATTTTCCTATGAGACTCAATTCTCCGCAATCGCACACGAAAATCGCATCGAAATTCTTTCCGGCAATCTCTTTTGTGATATTCGTATGGATATCGAGAAAAGAGAAAAGGGGGGTAATCAGAGATTCATTTACTACTTCTACAGTTTTTCCGATATGACGAAGATAGAAATAGAGAGCCATACTGGAACCATAAGCATCACCATCGACATTTTTATGAGCTATAACGAGAAAATTTTGTCATTTCTTTATTTCTTGTTGTATTTTCTGCATTTTTGTGTATTTTTAAGAGCAAATTAATGGAGGATATTAATAAATTTTCTTTTTATGTCAACAGTAAAATCCGCACCCAAGAAACTCACTCGTACGAGACGTCGTACAAAGCTGGATAGGATCCTTGCCGGAGAGGTTCCTGCAAAGCAGAAAAACATACGGGTTGCACGTCATCCCGGTGCGGCACCCCTCAAAAAGGCGCGTGATATTCTCGCGGAACAGCCAGTTAAAAAGAAGAAGAAAACCGGAAAACCTCAATATATCGTTCGAGACGAGTATTTTTACGAAGCCAAGAAACTTGGATATCGCGCTCGAAGTGCTTTTAAACTTCTCGAGATTCAGGAAAAGTACAATATCATTCGTACCGGGATGAAAGTTCTCGACATCGCGAGTGCTCCAGGAAGTTGGTTGCAGGTTCTCGCGAAGATGGTTGGACCGACCGGAATTATTGCAGGAATCGATATCCAGAAAATAAAAAGTCTCGGATACCAAAATGTCCATATACTTCAAGGAGATGTATTTGTAACGGAACCAATAGTCGAATTTCTCAAATGACTCGGTATCACTCAACTTGACTGTCTGACTTCAGATATCGCCACTCATACAACGGGACAAACAGGAGTCGATCAATATCGAAGTGTCGAGCTCAATCTCGCCATCCTCGATATCGCCGACATATTCCTCCGAAAATGAGGAACTCTGGTTTTGAAAGTCTTCGTCGGAGAAGATATCGACGATCTCATCGGTCCGATTAAAAATCGGTATACTGTACTCCACAAATGCAAACCAAAAGCCTGCCGAGAACGAAGTTTCGAGGAGTACTTTGTATGTCAGGGGAAGAAGGATTAAAAAATAATCCGCCAATTGGCGGATTATTTTTCGTTTACGAGATTTTCAATTCCCCTTCTTTCATACTGAGTTTCACACTCATTCCATCCATGAGTTCTCCTGAGAGAATCTTGGTCGAGAGTGGATTTATAACCATTCGGGTAATCGCCCGTTTGAGCGGTCGTGCGCCGAATTCTCGGTCGTATCCGGTGGCGATGAGTTCTTTTTTCAAACTTGCATCATACGAAACTGTGATATGTTTTTCTGCGAGAAGATTCGTCACATCCTGTAGGAGGATTTCTACGATTCCGGAGAGAACTTCTTCCGAGAGTGGATTATAGACCACGATGTCGTCGATGCGGTTCAGGAACTCTGGACGGAAGTGATTTTTGAGTTCACTCATAATGGTTTTTTGCACCCCTCCGTCGTCCTCCAAAACCCTCCGCCCTACGGGCACCTCCCTTGTCAGGGAGGCAATAGCGGTATCTTTTTCTTGTCCCCCTGAGAAGGGGAATACAGGGGGTTTATTTTCTAGATATGAAGAAATTAAGTGACTTCCGACATTACTCGTCATGATAATAATCGTATTTTTGAAACTCACTGTTCGTCCTTTTCCGTCGGTCAATCGTCCGTCGTCGAGGATCTGGAGGAATACATTGAATACGTCAGTGTGAGCTTTTTCTATCTCGTCGAAAAGTATGACTGAGTAGGGTTTTCGGCGTACTGCTTCGGTCAATTGTCCACCTTCCTCGTGTCCGATGTATCCGGGAGGTGAACCGATGAGTCGAGCGACCGTATGTGCTTCTCCATATTCGCTCATATCGATGCGAATCATAGAGTGAGGATCGTTGAAAAGTTCAGTAGCGAGCGCTTTCGCGGTTTCGGTTTTACCGACTCCAGTAGGTCCGAGAAATAAGAAACTTCCAATTGGTTTTTCGGGGTCCGAGAGTCCTGCCTTATTTCGCTGGATTGCTTCGGAAACGAGACGGAGAGCATTATCCTGTCCGACTACATGCGCGGAGAGTTGTTCAAAAAGATGGAGATATTTTTCACCTTCTCCTTCCACGAGTTTCCCGACCGGGATTCTGGTCCATTTCGCAATAATCTCTGCAATATCTTCGATATCTACCTTCTCTCGAAGGAAGGATTCTCCTTTCTTTTGGATCTCCGCGAGTTCTTGTTCGACTCATTCGATTATTTTTTCAAGAACTGGTATTTCTCCGTATCGGATGCGCGCAACTCCGGCATAATCTGCATCACGTTCGAGTTCTATTGCTTCATTCTTCAGAGATTCTATTTTCTCTTTATTGGTTTTCACGGAAATAATCAGATCTTTTTCCCGTTGCCACTTCGAAAGTTTTGTACGAAATTGCTCTTGCTTGTCCGCCAATTCCTTTTCAAGGTCGCTGTTTGTTTTCGGATCTTGTGTTTTCTCTGCTTTAAGAGCTTCTTTCTGGATTTCCAGAGAACGGATTTCTTTCTCGAGCTTATCGAGTTCAATCGGCTTACTGGTTGAACTCATTTTCACGCTCGATGCTGCTTCGTCTATGAGATCGATGGCTTTGTCCGGGAGCTTGCGATCGGCGATGTATTTGACCGAGAGTTCCACTGCAGCAACAATGGCTCGGTCAGTGATTTTGATTCCATGAAAAGCTTCATATTTGTCCTTGATTCCACGAAGAATTGCAATTGCATCGTCCGTATTCGGTTCATCGACCATGACCTGTTGGAACCGGCGTTCCAAGGCTTGATCCTTTTCGATGTATTTTCGGTATTCATTGATGGTCGTCGCTCCGATAACTTTGATGGCTCCGCGAGCGAGAGCGGGTTTTAAAAGGTTTCCAGCATCAGCTCATCCTTCCTGGTTTCCAGCCCCGACGATGGTGTGGACTTCGTCAATAAAAAGAATGATATTTCCATCGGATTTTTCGACCTCTTTCAGAACTCCTTTCAGACGTTCTTCAAACTCTCCGCGGTACTTGGCTCCGGCAATGAGTGCTCCGAGATCGAGTGTGAGTATTCGTTTGTTTTTGAGTACATCTGGAACATCGCCTTCGACGATTTTTCGGGCGATTCCCTCGACGATGGCGGTTTTACCGACTCCAGGATCTCCGATGAGAACGGGATTATTCTTCGTTCGTCGGGAAAGTATCTGAATAGTTCTATGTATTTCTTCTTCACGTCCGATTACGGGATCGATTTTTCCTTTCTTCGCCATTAGGACGAGATCGATAGTGTATTTCTTGAGTGCTTCGTAGAGATTCTCGGCATCGTTGGAAGTAACTTTCTCGCCTCCTCGAAGGTTTTCCACCTCCTTTTTATAGATATCAAAAGTGATACTGAAAGTCTTAAAAAGTTCCTTTAGACTGGAGGATTTTTCGATAAGTGAGAGAAACAAATGTTCCTCGGTAATGTAACTGTCCTGCATAGTTTTCGCAAGAGTATCCGCGTAGGCTATGACAGTATTTAATTCCTGAGAAAGAGTGAGACTACCAGATCCGCCACTCGTTTTCGGAAGGCGTTCCAATTGTTCGGTTACACGTTTTGCAAAGGTTTCCACCTCCACTCCGACTCGTCCAAGGAGTTCATGATTAATACTCTCTTTTGCGAGCAGGATAGAAGAGAGAAGGTGAATACTTTCGAGTGATGGGTTTCCACTCGTTATAGCGATATTCTGTGCTTCCTCTAGCCGTTTGGAAGCGGATAGAGTGTATTTTTCCGTATTCATAAGTGAGAAGATTATGAAGTAAATGAAAATCCAGTAGATAGTTAGGATTTCAAAATATGCTTTCGACCGCTACCGAGGACTATGTCTGAGCTATCAATAGAGCGAGTCCCGCAGGAAGGGAGAAAATATATTTTGAAATCATGAGAGTTATGAAATATAATTTAGCACATACATTATATACGTGCTAATTTAAAAAGCAAGAGAAAATTATATTTTTAAAGCGAAACTTGATTTATTGAAAAGAAATGCAATACTGGTTTTAATTTATTTTTTTTATGTTTCTTGTATGAAAACTCTTTCTTTTTGGAAGAAATCCATCTATTCAGCAGTTATATTCTTTAGTACTCTTCTTGTGCTTTCTGTTGGATACGGAGCTCTCTTCGGGGGACTTACTGTTGCGGATAAAGTATGAACTGGCTCAGGTCTTACTGCAACTGCATGGAATCGGATTGTGGATGGAGTATTAGATATCAATACACGATTGGAGAATCTTTCATTCTCAGGAGAAAATGTGGGGATAGGAGTAAATCCAACAAGCAGATTGACTATAGGATGATCTACACCAAGTGGTGGAATACTTATCTATGACAATAGAGCAAGTAATCCTTCTCCAGTACTTGAAGTACAAGGGAGACGGAGTGATAATAATTCATCCCAGACATTTGGCGGAGGACTTGCTCTTGCCGGACTAAATACACAAGGTGCTGTAACAAGTGGGAAAAGACTATGAACAATATATTTTGGTGGTAATCAAACTAACGGAACAGAATCAAATCTCCTCTATTCAGCATCTATATCTGGATATGCCGATAATATATTTAATTCAAGTTCTGATATGCCGACGGGTCTTGCATTTTATACTGGTCCAACAGGATTGCCATTATGAACTACAAATGCTAGTTATGGTACAGAGCGAGTTCGTATTGATTCGAGTGGTAACGTAGGAATCGGGACTATAAACCCAAAAAGCAAATTACATGTTGTAGGACTTCCTGTGTATACAAATAATGCAAATGCAATCGCTGGTGGATTAACCGTAGGGGCTTTCTATAGAAATGGGGCTGACCCCGATGTAGTTTGTGTTGTGCATTAATTTATCGTACCTTATTCCTCCGGAATAATCCGACTTTATTTTCCACTTTGGCAAAATCAGCAGTACGTGAAATATTAAGGAGTACTCCCATCGCGAGCATAAGAGAGAGAAGTGAGGAACCTCCGTAGCTGATGAACGGAAGGGTTATTCCGGTAAGTGGAAGGATATTGAGATTAACTCCTATATTGATAAAAGCCTGTGTGAGAAGAAGAGTAGTGATTCCTGTAGCGACATATTTCCCAAAAATATCCTGCGAAGCTTCGGCGATGAGAAAACCTCGCCATCAGATATACAGATAGAGTGATACCAAGAAAAGGACTCAGAGAAATCCGAGTTCTTCTGCGATAACCGAGAAAATAAAATCCCCTTCCACTTCGGGAAGATATCCGAATTTCTGTATAGATTTCCCGAATCCGAGCCCGAAAAATCCACCGCTTCCGATGGCGATAAGTCCTTGTTCTGTTTGGAAATTGATGGTTTTATTTCTGATTGCATCCTGATTATCTGCAAGGAAGTTATCTACTCGATCTGTTATATACGAGAAAGAATTCCTATCGGTTGGAGTCGAATGTTTTCAGAGTCCATAGATGGAGAGAGCGAATATTATAAATACTCACGCTGATGCAAGAAGATGTTTTGTATTACCTCATCCGACGAAAAACATAGCAACAACAAGCGGCGTACAGATAAGTATAGAACCGAAGTCTGGCTGGAGAACCAAGAGGAACATGATAATCACAAAATTGAACATATACGGCAAAAATCCGTTATAAAAATCGGCAATCTGCGAACGACGTCTTTTGAGAAAATACGCGAGGTAAATAATGAGTCCGAACTTCATAAACTCAACCGGTTGAATGGAAAACGGCAGAAACGGAACATTAATCCATCCCCTTGCTCCATTATAGGTGGCTCCTATAAAAAGTACGAGAATGAGAGAAGAAATCCCCGCAATAAAAATATGTTTCGCATATTTCTCAAAAAAAGAAAAAGGAGTTTTTACGACAATAGCAAAAAGTAAAAACCCGAGAATTACATGAGTAATATTTTTGAGAAGATAGAAATAATTATTCGGTTCAACAAGCAGTCCTTTCGTTACCATAAAAGATGTTACCTTGAAAGAAGGATAGACGCTCACGGAACTTATCATAATCATTCCGAACACAATAAGCGAAAGAACGATAAAAAATATGGAGTAATCGATACTTTTAGATTGCATAAATAATTGATTTTATCTTGGTAATAAAGCTAAAACACTCGGATCTATCGCGATAAGAAGCTTCGATATAAGTTCGATGGCAATAAATACAATGATTGGAGAAAAATCAATTCCGCTGAACGAAGAAGGAATGAATCGTCTCACTGTTTCATAAAGCGGAAGCGTTATTGCTACTATGAACTTTGGACGAAAATGTATTCCTACAAGGGTTCCCCATGAGAGTATAACATCAATGAAAACCACCCATTGAATGAGTGAAAGGAAAATAAGAAGAGAAAAAATAAGAAGCGTCATACGATGGATTATTTTTAATATGTTTGCATAGTATGAAAAAATGGAGAGATATCAATTTTTTCTTGGGATTTATAGCATATTCCCCTTTATATCCAAAAAACTTTACTTTTCTCTTTCTCTGAATATAGTACAAACAATATTTCTTTCCAACTTCTCCTATGTTTGATATCGCTTTCGCTGCAGGTTCTGCCATTGATCCAAACAAAATATATAATATCAATGATATTATCCGTGTAGGAATCGCTCTCGTAGTGCTTATTTCTGGATTTCTTTCTGTTATTTTTATCCTTTGGTGAGGAGTTATGCTTATATTGTCAGGAGGAAAGGATGAAAAGGTAAAGCCCGCTATTAACAGTATTCGTTATGCGGTAATCGGACTTATTGTTATTATTCTTTCCATATTTGTTGCTCCGAAAGTAGGAGATCTTCTCGGACTCAATGTTTCTAAGTATGTTTCCCCGAAAGTAATATTCACGACTATCCAGGATCTTTCTGGAAAATTGCTTGGAAATAAAGACACAATCGATATTTCTTCTGGATCTTCTGGAGGAAACAATACACTTCCCGCCGACTTCTCGGAACTTTAGGATACTTGAATAAAAAACCTCTTTTCAATAAAAGAGGTTTTTTATTACTCGGGTAATGGTATTTTCCAGATTCTTTCTTCCGTTCGGTGTTTCTCGAGAATGCAATCGTAATTGGTATATTCATGATATCGAATCGTGAGGATTTTTCCAGTTTTCTGAAAATCAATATCCTGAATGGGAAAATAGGAAGTTATCTCGTCTCAGGAAGGATTGCTGGAAAAAACTGTATTCCAATTAATCGTACTACTCCAACTGCTTGATCCTGTTATATTATGAGGATAGTCGATATTTGAAGCGAGTGTTTTTAGGATATTCCCAGTATCATCTTCCAGAGTACCATCTCATTTTGAGAAATAATGAAAAGTATCGGAATAATTGACGGTAGTTCCGCTCTGGAAATCTATCTGTACCGTGTAATTTCCAGGAGTTGTCGGTGGAGTTGAAATATTACTTACCGTGAATTTATACGAAGTTCCCGCTGAAAAATTTTGAACTCCTCACGAGAGAGTATATTGCAAGTTTGTTCCGGGAGTTACAACATCGTTCAGTTTTTGAGTTACTCCGTCCAAAATAAAATCTCCGGTTGTCGTTGGTTGAGTAACAGAAGATATTCCAGAAAACGTAAATCGGATAGTATCTGCTTGGAAAACATTTGCTACTTGAAAAGTGCTAGAAAAAGTAGAACCATTACCCAAGTCTCCATCTTGGAGGCTGTAAATTTTCCCGTTTCCACTGCTCGCGATGAGGAGTGTATTTCCCGAGAAATACAGACTCGTCGGTTTTCGTATACCGTCCGCCCGCCCGAGAAGCTCGATTATAGTTCCAAGACTCGTATTATACGATAAAACACGATCGTTCATCGTGTCGGCGACATAGAGATTACTTCCTGATAATATAATGGCACTCGGCGATGAGAGTTCCGTCAGAGCTCAGGAAGTTGTATCCAAACTATTTCCCGGATATCCGGTTCCAATAATGCGATTTGTACCGAAAGAAATGGAATTCCCGGTGGATGAGAGAGTATATCCAGGGACATTGCTTTGTTCTGTTGGAACGGCAAATTGTCGTATCGCCAATTTAAGAATAGTTCCGGTGGCATCAGCTGTTCCCTCATAACTATCGCAATACCCTGTCTCGGTTTTAAGTCCGAGGAAAGTGATAGGAAGATTCGGACTCCCTGTGGAGAGAAATATCCCGGTGAGATAGTCACCGAAAATTGAGCCAGTCGCATAAAATCCGCTCCCCGTAATATTTCCAAGCGTTTGCGTAAGATATTGTTCGAATTTCTCATTCTTATTTCCATCCTCGAGTATCTTCTTTGTCGCCATATTCGACCCGAGCGAGCTGGAAACAAATATGACAATCCCAGTCATAAGAATCGCCGAAAGAGTGATAGCGAGAAGAACCTCGATAAGAGTGAAACCACTTCGATTTTCCTTGGAATGGGTAAGTTTACAAAGTCGAAAGTCCATAAAGTCAGTGGGAAAATAATACTCTGATTGTAAGAACTTTGTGTTTTTTTGCAAAAGAAAGGAGGATATGATAATATGGATACATATTATCTTTAAAATTAAATTTTATGGCAGACGCTTGTGAAAATCTTCCCCAATCTTCTCCTGACAGAAAAGTAGATCTTCTCCGATCTTATTGCGATGCATACGATCAGATGTCCAAAGAAGAACTACCGAAACTCAAATGAAAAGCGAAGCTAGACAAGCTCAATGAAATGGCGGGAGTTTTGAATCAAATCGAGGAAATACAAAAAGAGAGACAATTATCTTCTCAAGAAACTTCGATTGAAACAAAACAAGTCACTCCACTGAGAATTATGACAGGATCGTATTGCGATATCGATGTACTCGGAGGATTTGCCGACGGTCGTTATTCGGTAATCGATGTACAACTCGCAACCAGTGATTCCGCTCCTGATTACAGAGAAGAAGGATTTGTTTCAAAAGGTTTCACTCGATATGATATCAATCTCAAGATGGATCGAAAAAGTAATTATTACACTAAAAAACCTCTCTATGTTCATTATGAACAAAATACAGCAAGACTGGAAATAGGTTTCGAAGGAAGAGTATATTCAGTGGCTGTTCCAAAAATTTTGATTACACGAGAAGGAATGATTACATCTCACCCGGGAATCAATACTTACAGAGAATCCACCACTACTTCTGCACCGATGGCAATCGATATCTGACCATCTGGCGCGAAACTTCACCTCGTATTGGATGTGGGAGAATACCGTTAATCCTGTATTCCGTACACTCTCAAACTATTCTCATAAATAACTTTCTCAATCTCCGCACCATCTTCGGTCCGGAGATTTTTTATGATTTCCAGAACGTATCGGACATTCGCCGGTTCGTTGATGGTTCCGCGAACCGCTTGGGGCGAGAGGAACGGAGCGTCCGTCTCGATGAGGATTTTATTCAGAGGAAGAAGTCTCGTAGTTTCCTGAACGGCAAGGGACTTCTTATAAGTGACGATTCCCGAAAAACTGAAAACGATTTCATCGGAGTATTCCATAAGTTCCTGTGCAAATGCATAATCCTCCGAAAAACAGTGAATAATCGCTTTCCGGATTCCGGATTCTTTCAAATATCGGAGCGTATCCACGCGAGCTTCACGAGTGTGGACGACGATGGGGAGATCGTATTTCAGAGCCAATTCGGTCATCGCGAAGAAAAGAACTCGTTGTGTTTCCTTGTATTCCGCTTCTCTTCCTGCTTCCAGATGATAATAATCAAATCCGATTTCGCCGATAGCGACGATACACCGAGATGAATTTAAAGAACCTGAAATCTCACGATCTACGATAATGAGTTGTTCCAATTCTTTTACTATTTTTGGAATTTTCTCTCGAGTGAGAGTCTGTCCTTCGGTCGGATGATATCCGACCGTTGCGTAAAATTCCTCGTATTTTTTTGCCAGTTCTATCGCTTGCTTGCTGGTTTCGATATCGCAACCGATCTGTGTCGCATAACGAATATCGTTTCGCATCATAGTATCAACAATCTCGTCCTGTCGAAGGGCGAGCTCGGGAAAGTAAGAGTGGGTGTGGGTATCGAAAAGCATAATGAAAACAGTAAATTGAATTTTTCTAGTTTTTCCATATTATGGATTTTAGTATAACCATCTGATAGAAAAATGAAAACCAAAATCCAAATTTCCCATATTCTCACGGAAATTGCCCGAATGTACCCAGATATCCGGACGGAGCTCCAGTACGAAACTCCGTTTCAGTTTCTCATCGCGGTGATTCTCTCGGCTCAGACGACGGATAAACAGGTCAATAAAATCACTCCAGCGATTTTTGCTCGCGTTCGCGAACCCGAGGATATGGCAAAAATATCTCCGAAGGAACTCGAAAAAATGGTTTCTTCGGTGAATTTCTATCGGAATAAAGCGAAATTCATCTGGCAATCTGGAGAGAAACTTGTTCGTGAATTCGGTGGAATAATCCCGAATGATTTATGAAAAATCCAAACACTTCCTGGTGTTGGTGTGAAGACCGCGAAAGTCGTACTCGGAGTTCTCTACGATGCACCGTATGTCGGAGTCGATACGCACGTGCATCGGGTTATGAACCGCATCGGAATTGTCCGAACAAAATCTCCGGAAGAGACGGATAAAATCCTCGAAAAAAAATTTACCTATGAACAAAAGATGATTATTCATCATCCACTTGTACTCTTTGGTCGATACCAATGCACGGCACGAAATCCCAAGTGTTCCACTTGTCCGATTCGAGAAATGTGTGATTATGGTCGGCGGGGGTTGATTTCTGAGGGGAAATCTATATAGTCAGAATAAAGTTTATATACTTTTGTAGCCAAAAGTATCAAAAGCTTTTAAAGGGAAAAAACTCGTCGGGTAGCAATAAATAAACTGTTTATCATCGTTCTCAGGCAGTTTTCCCCCTAAAAACCCGATTTATAGATAATCATCATTTTTGAATATTGAATTCTTAATTCTTCATTTTTCATTATTTCGTGCGCATCCTTAAGTACGCTCTCAAGAATACGATTCGGAATCCGTTTCTTTCGTTTTCGTCGATTCTGGTTATTTCCCTTCTCATATTTTTTATCAATGTTCTTTTTTTTATCGAGTATGTAACTTCTTCGATTACTTCAAATATCAATGATCGAATGAGTATATCGCTCAATCTGAAGCCGGGATATGATGCGGATAATTCGGAAGTTATTGAGAGTATTTCAGCATTGAAACAAGCAAGTTCCAGTGTGCAAGTCCAGTTTATTTCTCGTGAGGAAGCTTTTGAAGTACTCAAAAAACGCGATCCCGAACTGTCCCGTGTAATCGAGTGAGACAAAGATAATCCACTTCCATCATCTATAGTTATCAAAAATATCCCACTCGGGGAGTATCCTGCTATTAATATGGTCGTCAAGCGTTATACTGGGATTATTCAGTACGACGAGGAGCGTTCCAAGAAATCTTTGACTGATTATCGGGCGCAATACGATCGTATCCAAGGACTTATAAATATTCTTTTGTCCGTTCAGTACGGTATTTATGGTATCATCGGATTTTTCATATTTGCGGTATTTATTATCATCTATAACAGTATCGGAAATTTCGTATTCTTCTATCGCGATGAGATTAAAATCATCCGATTGGTCGGAGGGGAAAACTTTTTCATCTATGGACCATTCGCCATTCAATGAGTACTTTACACTGGACTTGCCTATTTTATAGGAACTTCCGTATTTTCTCTGCTTGTAAGAAATATAAATTTCTCGCTCATCACCGACTTTCCCGTATTCATCGATCGTTTTTTTGCTCTCTACGGACAAATATTTCTTATGGAATTTGGAGTAGTTCTTTTTGTCGGACTTCTCTCAGGATTCCTCTCATCCCGTCGGTTTATCGGAAAAGAGAATTTATCATAAAATCATAACATGAATAGACTTATAATTGTTTTTTGATTGCCATGAAGTGGAAAATCCACAGTGGCAAATATAATACATGAATATTTTGGAGAAAAATCTATAATTCTCAGAACGGATGAGATTCGACAGGAATTATTTCCAAAATCCCTTTATACTCAAGATGAATCCGATAATGTATATGCTGAGTTTTATAGAAGGACAAATCATTTTCTCAACATAGGGAAAACGGTGATTTTGGATGGTGTTTTCGCAAAACAATCGGAACGGGATTCCGTTCAAGTTTTATGAGAAAAAATGAAAACCAATTGCCATTTCATACACGTTATATCGGATGAGCAATATATTAAAGAGAGATTAAACCAGAGGAAATGAGATGTTAGCGAGGCAAACTATGAAGTGTATCTCAAGTTGAAGTCCTATTTTGAGAAAGTAACAGGAAAATACATAACCATAGATAATTCTGGAAATATATGAGATTTGAAAGTTAATATTTTCTCATTCTTAAGTACTAATTAATAAATTTATGTCCCAAAAACACTATCACTTCATCGGTATCGGAGGAATCGGGATTTCCGCTATTGCTCGTTATTATAAACAGCTTTGATTCACTGTTTCAGGGTCGACTGACAGTGATTCCGAACTTATCCAGAATCTCCAGAAAGAGGGGATGGATATTTTCATCGGACACCGAGCGGAAAATATTCCACCGAATACGAATCGTATTATCTATACCAAAGCGGTTCTCGGAACAGCAAATACTTTCGAGGAAGGATATAGAAATAATATCGAAATGCTTACTTGATTTGAGAGAAATATTCCTCTTATATCCTATCCGGATGCGCTTGCAGAGATGGTGAATGCAAAAAAATGCATAGCGATTACCGGAAGTCATGGGAAATCCACGACGACGGCGATGACGGGAATAATGCTTGCCGGTTCTACGGTTGGGAATTCAGTGCTCGTCGGAACACAGGTTCCTGGACTCGGGAATTCCAATCTGTATATTGAACAGAGCGAGTATTTTACTATCGAGGCATGTGAATACAAACGAGCATTTCTCGCGTATCATCCGTATATTACGGTCATCACCAATATCGATCTCGATCATCTGGATTATTACCGAGATCTCGCGGATTATATTTCCGCTTTCCAATCGCTCATCAACCAGACAAGCGAATATGTGGTATACGATATGGATAATCTGAATGCGCAGAAACTTGATTTTTCCAAAACTCGCGCGAAACCTATTCGCATGAATCATACCGGATGGTACGATGTAGACGGAAAGTTTTCCTTATTCCCAGATATAGAACTCCAAGTTCCAGGAAACCATTTGCTCTTTGATGCGAAACTTGCTTTTGTAGTCGGGAAAATCCTCGGAATTGATGGAGAGTACATCGTAAAGAAACTTGAATCCTACACAGGCTGTTGGAGACGTTCTGAGATTATCAGAACCACATCTGCCGGGAATATCCTTATGTCCGATTACGGACATCATCCGACCGAGATTCGGTTGACGCTTGAAGCGATTGCTGAAAAATATTCCGACAAGAAACTTTTTGTCGTATTTCAACCACATCAGCATTCCAGAACTAAGGAACTTCTCTCAGGATTTATGACAGCTTTCGATTCGGCAGATATGCTCATTATTCCAGATATTTATTTCTCACGGGATAGTGATGAGGACGTCCAATATATGACAATGGACCGATTGATTAATTCTCTTAATGCTTATTATCCATTTATCCGAAATGGAAAGGGGATGAAAAACACTCTCGAATATATTAAAAAATATGACAAAGAGAACCCAAGTTCGAGTATAATATTACTGCTTGGAGCAGGGGATATTGATACGCTCCGTGACGAGATTTTATAATTTCTTTTTGCAAAAAGAATAGAAATAATTATATATTACACACTATTTTTAATATGTACAATATAGGCAGGTTGTGTAGAAAAATTACTTC
>Ga0066650_10000230_pt1 | contig 17375 bp, 13 predicted proteins | sample CryGey092014_all_FD_59539 | JGI IMG/M metagenome (GOLD analysis project Ga0066650, IMG submission 59539) | Groundwater microbial communities from aquifer - Crystal Geyser CG23_combo_of_CG06-09_8/20/14_all | ecosystem: Environmental > Aquatic > Deep subsurface > Groundwater | place: USA: Utah...
TTATCAATCAAAAAAGATTTAATTTCTTCTTCAGAAACAGCAGAAACAAGCTATTCAACAGGTTTGGAGTAGTCTTTTGTTTTAATTACTGTTAAGCAAATTAAAAGATTCTGGGCAAAAAGCAATCAACAACTTTAAACATAAATTGTTTTTAGCAAGGTCTTTGTGTTCTTGACAATACAATTCACCTAAGGTTTCTTTTAAACGTAGTAACTCTTTTCGGGCGTTTTGCCACTTTATATCCATTGCAGATAAGTCAATTAATTCAAATGCTCTTTCGTAAGCCAAGTTTGTTTCAGTATTTTTATTTTTAACAATCCAGTTTTTTGCTCTGTTTAGTTCATTTGATATCATTAATATTTGATTCATCTTTGAATAGGAACTCCATTTTTCAATAGTTAGGGACTTGTGATAAATAAGCGTGTACATTTGCTATCGAATGATTAAATGGTTTACTATTTGTTTAATTTTTTCACGAATAGCAGGGTTGACGACTTCCATATTTCTATTGTCTTGTGAAGGACGAATATTTATAAATGAGGTATATTCTAAAAAATCAGTATCTTTATTTAAAGGATAAATGTTTGCACCCCACAAATATTGATGTTCCGAATTGTTTATTAACAATAAATTTTCGAGATCTGAATGCATTTCGGCATCTATCGCTATAATTTCTTTATGAATATCAACCACAATTTTCATTAATTCTGTAAAATCAGTAGTTTTATTTTCCCATATTGCTTTTAATGAAACTGGCGCTGATATTATTTGCATAATTTTTTTTTGAATAGTTTATCAAAAATTACTAATGTTTCATTAATTGAGTTATTTATAACTCTATTTCCAAAGCCTTATCAATCAAAAAAGATTTAATTTCTTCTTCAGAAACAGCAGGAACAAGATATTCAACAGGTTCGGAGTAGTCGATGTCTTTATGAAAAGCCAGCTGTTCACGAAATAATTTTTCTGAAAATTGTGAAGGGAAGTTAAGTGATGCTTCTTTACTTATTTGCTTAACTATATAATTTTTTTTAAGAATAAAATATAAATCAACATAATCTTTCCACTTTGATCTTCTTCCCAAAGCAAAAGCTTTCATTGATGCTAAAGACAATAAACTTGGCATAGTAATAAAAGAATCAACTTTTATTGGATGGTCAATAATAAATGGAAAATTAAAAAAAGTAAGTTTTACATTGTTTAAAAGTAAGTGAAGTTGGTCGTAATCTTCAAAAATTGGAATCTGCTTAAACGGTATTTGATTTAATTTTTTTTTAATTCGAGGTTTGATAAGATTAGAGGGAGTAAACAAGTCAAAATCAATGGAACGCCTATGTCCTAAATGAAGAGCAATAGCGGTACCACCCACTAAATAAAAAGTTCGTTGAAAAAGCTTTAGATATTGCAAAAGTTCAACTTGTTGCTTATCAAAAATTTCAGTATGCATATCGTTGGAATAGAAGTGAAAAGTAATTTAATGTCAATTCATGAAAATTGTTTTTTCTTCTCTCACTTATTTTGATAGTATTAAAGAAAATTTCTGAAGTTTTTTTTAGTCCCAATAAAGAAAATAATTTTTTAACTGACTCCATATCCCCATAATTTAATATTGTTTCAACCAATAATTCAGGGCTGATGTCTTCCTTTTTATCTTCTGGTGTGTACCAAAACAATGCATTATTTTCTTTGATAAATGCTTTTATTTCAGGACTATTCATAATATTTTCAATCAATAAAATTATAGGTCAGAATCAATCATTTTATTACAGCTTCGCCTCCTCAGTTACAATGGTTCATTGCATTGAGTAAGGCGAAAACTCTCTAAAACAAGCAGTTATTGATCTTCAACTTTAATAATGCCTGTTTCTTTCTGCAAATTTAATAAAATTGAACAACCTATTTGTTCAATTCTGATAATAAATTTTTTATTACCTCTAATTTCTATTATTTCACCAAAAACCCCAGTCATTGGTCCGGTAGTTATCTTTATTTTATTCCCTTTTTCAAATTTTTCATTAGAAAGTTCATATTCATCAATACCTGCAACAATATGTTGCAATGCTTTAATTTGCCAATCAGCAATTGGTGCTGCTTTTCCTCCAAAAGTAACATATCTCAATGCACCAGGTGTATTTAATACCGTATAGTATTCTTTTTCAGAAATTTTTACAAAAACATAAGAGCGAATAAGGGGTTCTTCCACCCATTTTTTTCTATCGCTCCATTGTCGGAACGTTTTTATGAGAGGAAGATATACTTCTATTTGTTCTCTTAGCAAAAGAGCAGCAACTTTTTTTTCTGTTCTTGATTTGGTATAAATAGCATACCACTTGTAATCTGTGTTTATTTTGGGTTCTATCAATTGTCTAAAAAGTAAATATTGATAATAATTATTTTTTTAATAAAGTTTGGTTTAAAAACTCTTGTTTGGTTTTTTTCCACCGGCGATGCGACCAAAGCCAATCAGAAGGATTTTCTTTAATAATGCCTTCTAACATTTCCATGTACTTTTGGGTTATCTCGCCTTCTTTATATGCTGAAGGGTTTTCAATTACTTTTTTTATTTCCAATTCGTAGTAACCCCTTTTAATTCTATAAATGTGAATATAAAGTACTGGATAATTGAACATTTTAGCATATTTTTCGATACCATGCAAACAAGCGGTTTCGTGATTAAGAAAGTTAACCCAGTAGGCTTTGTTATAATTAGAAGGGCTTTGGTCAGAAGCCAATAAATAAGCAACTACATTGTCTTTGTTTTTTAAAAATGTTTTATAGGTTTCGTAGATGGAAATTAAGCTTGTACCGCATTGAGATCTCGAGTGTTTTAATAAATTGTCAATATATACGTTACTAAGCGGTTTATAAAATCCAAGAAGTCCAAATTTAGTTTGCAATCCACCAGAAATAGAGCCCCATTCCCAATTGGCATAGTGTGCAGTAGCTCCTATAACGCTTTGTCCCTTATCATAGTATTCATTCAGCAATTCGGGGTTTACAAGGCGGTGTCTTTTGAGAATTTGTTTCTTACTTATTTTAAATCCTTTAATTCCTTCAAGCAAAATATCGCATAAGTGCTTGTAAAACTTTTTAGCAATCGCTTTTATTTCCTTTTCTGATTTTTCCGGGAAAGAGCTACGTAAATTTTGAAAAACAACTTTTTTTCTATACTTAACAATATAGAAGAAAATAAGATATAAAAAGTCGGAAAAGCAATACATTAAACGAAAAGGCATCAGATATAGCACCCAAACAAAGAAGGAAACTAAATAATAGGTTAATTTATTCATTATTTATTCAATTAAAACACAAAAATACATTTATTTCTCTTTCTAATTCTAAATTTTTTAATGCCTTTTAAATACTCATAAAGAGTGAAGTAAAAGAAAATTTATCAATTTAATTAAAAAAATGTATTTTTACAGGTTTAATAAAACCAAGCAAATTATGGAAGCAATTAAATTAAATCTCGACAATCTTGATAAGGCATTTCCTGTTAATTTTACGCAAGAGCAGATAGCAAAAGCTAAAACCTTATTTTTAAAAAAACTTGCTTTTGAAGCACATAAATATTATGGAGGTAAAATACAAACAGTGCCCAAAGCACCTGTTCCAGGGTTTAATTGGTTTAATGTATGGTACACACCAGGTGTTTCTAAAGTTTCTACTTCTATTAGAGATAATAATGAGGTCTCTTATGATTTATCAAATAGGGGAAACCTTGTAGCAGTTGTAAGCGATTCAACAAGAGTGCTTGGAGATGGCGATTGCACTCCATCTGGTGGCTTAGGTGTAATGGAAGGGAAGGCATTCTTAATGAAATACCTTGGTGGAATTGATGCAATGGCTTTGTGCATTGATAGTAAAAACGAAAAGGGAGAAAATGACCCTGAAAAGATTATACAATTTGTAAAAATGGTACAGCATAGTTTTGGTGCTGTTAATTTAGAAGATATTTCTCAACCTAATTGTTACAAAGTGCTCGATACACTTAGAGAAGAATGTTCTATTCCAGTTTGGCACGATGATGCTCAGGGAACTGCTTGTGTAATCCTTGCAGGCTTAATAAATGCTTTGAAATTGGCAAATAAAAATTTGTCAAATGCCAAAATTGTTATGCTTGGTGCAGGTGCTGCCAATACAACTATTGCAAGATTAATTATTGCCGATGGTGCAAACCCCAAAAATGTTACTATGTTTGACACAAAAGGTGGTTTACATAAAAACAGATTAGATATAAAAGCAGATGCAAGGTTTTATCGTAAATGGGAACTTTGTCAGAAGATTAATCCAGAATGTATAAATGATATTGCTGAGGCTATGAAAGGAGCCGATGTATTAATAGCTGTTTCTACTCCCGGACCTGATAGTGTTAAAAAAGAATGGATTAGCACGATGGCAAAAAAATCAATTGTTTTTGTTTGTGCAAACCCTATTCCTGAAATATATCCTTATGCAGCCAAAGAAGCTGGTGCTTTTATCGTTGCTACAGGAAGAGGCGATTTCCCTAATCAAGTAAACAACTCTATCGGATTTCCTGGCATATTAAAGGGAGCTTTGATGGTAAAAGCCACCAAGATAACTGATAATATGGCAATAGCTGCTGCTCATTCAATAGCTAATTATGCTGAAAAAAGAGGCATTAATCCCGAGAACATAATTGCAAAAATGGACGAAGTCGGTATTTTCCCTTTTGAAGCAGCAGATGTTGCTATGCAAGCAATTAAAGACGGCGTTGCCAGAGTTAAAATGACCAGAGAAGAAGCATACACAAAAGCCGAAGCTGATATAAAATACGCAAGAGATATGACCAGCTTGCTTTCTGAAAAAGGATTTATTAAAGACCCACCTCAACAAATGATTCAGGATGCATTGAATTGGGCTATCAAGGAGGTTACTAAATAATTTTATTATAATCGTTTATGATTGCTTACATTGAAGGAAAATTAGTTGAAAAAACACCAACTTATGCAGTAATTGATTGTGCTGGAGTTGGTTATATGATACATATTTCTTTAAATACATTTTCAAAAATCAAAGATATTGAAAAATGTAAATTATTTATACACTTTGCTATTAAAGAAGATGCGCATACCCTATATGGTTTTTATGATGAATATGAAAGAAAAATATTTAGGTTATTAATTTCTGTTTCAGGCGTTGGAGCGAGTACAGCAAGAATGATTCTTTCTTCACTCAATTCTGATGAAATTCAAATTGCCATTAAAAGTGGTGATGTTGCTACTCTTCGCAAAGTGAAAGGAATTGGCGAAAAATCAGCTCAACGAATCATCGTAGATTTAAAAGATAAAATGGATAAAGATGTGGTATTAAAAGATTTTTCTTCATCTTTGCAAAATAATTTTAAAAACGAAGCAATTTCAGCTTTAGTGTTACTTGGTTTTAATAAAAATATCGCTGAAAAAGCAATTGAAAAAGCGACTAAAACAATGGATATCAATAATTTGAAATTAGAAACGATTATAAAAGAAGCTTTAAAAATACTATAATTATTAATTTAACGTTATACCTATCGAAAAGAAAATTTACCCAAAAACGAAAGTTTTATTTTTAATTAAAAAAACGTATAAATTAAAAATTATCGAAATTGGAGCAAATAAGTAAAAATTTCCTAAAAAGTCTATTATTATTATCATTGATAGCAATAGTATGGCTGTCGAATGCCTCTATAAATTATTCAAGGATAATCACTTTACCTGATACCCCTCCGGATACTGGCGTTCAACTTAAATATCCTTTTAAGGATACTCCTATTTATTATGATAGTTCTTATCATAATAATTCATTGTTTTTACAAGAACCTTCCAATGTAAAAACAGATGTACAGTACGATCCCGAAACGGACCAATATATTATTAACCAGAATGTAGGAAAAATGAATTATCGGAGTCCTTATTATATGTCGTATGACGAATATAATAAATATGACTTAGATAATTCCTTACGTCAATATTGGAAACAAAAAATTGGCTCAGGTGATAATACCAAAACTACTGGTATTTTTCAAAATTTACCTTTTATTAGTGAAACATTAGATAAGATTTTAGGAAATAATACCATCGACATCCGCCCACAAGGCTCTGCAGAAATAATTTTTGGATTAAATACTGTCAATAGAAGAAATCCTGCCATTGATTTGAAACATCAAAAACAAACTAATTTTGACTTACAAACTAAAATTCAAATGAATGTAGTAGCTAAGATTGGTGATAAAATTGAATTCACTACAAGCTACAACACCGAAGCCTCTTTTGACTTTGAAAACAAAATGAAACTCCAATTTGAAGGAAAAGAAGACGATATCATCAAAAAAATTGAAGCTGGTGACGTTAACTTTCCATTAACAAGCTCTCTGATTAATGGTAGTCAAGGATTGTTTGGGTTTAAAACACAATTGCAATTTGGTAAAACTACCGTAACATCTGTTTTTTCTCAACAAAAAAGTGAAGCATCAACCATACAAGTCTCTGGAGGAGCACAAACAAGCACTTTCCAAGTGAAGGCTGATGAATACGAAGACAACAAGCACTTTTTTATTGCTCAGTATTTTAGAGACCATTATAATGAAGGTTTGTCAAAACTTCCTATTATCAGATCAAGTGTTAATATTATAAAAATGGAAGTGTGGGTTACCAATATTGGTCCTGCAACTCAAGAAAACCGCAATATTGTTGCATTTATGGATTTGGGTGAAAAAACCCCTTATAATAATAAATTAACTTATAATTCCCCTGATTCTTTTCCGCAAAATAAAACAAATACTTTGTATCAAACAGTTAAAGATAATGTAAGAAACATTTATGTTGCAAGCGATTATTTGGTAACAAGTAATTTAAATTTTACACAAAGTCTGGATTTTGAAAAAGTGGAAACTGCTAAGAAATTATCAGAATCAGAATACACTTTCAATAGTAAACTGGGTTTTATTTCGCTTAATTCAACGCTTAACCCCGATCAGGTTTTAGCTGTTGCATATCAATATAAGATTATAGGTGATACCAATACCTATCAGGTAGGTGAATTTTCAAACGAAGGAGTGCCCGCTCCACAAGCATTGGTTGTTAAGTTATTGAAAAGCACAGCCACCAATACTCATATTCCATTATGGAATTTGATGATGAAAAACGTTTATTCTATTGGGGGTTATCAAATTAATAATCAAGATTTTCGTTTAAATGTGCTATATACAAATAGCGAATTAGGAATTCCGGTTGGCTATATTTCTGAAGGAGAAATTGATGGAAAACCTTTGATTCAAGCATTAAATTTAGACAATTTAAATACACAACTCGACAGACTATCCGATGGTGTTTTTGACTTTGTAGATGGTGCTGCTTCTAATGGTGGTACTATTCAAGCATCTAATGGTAGAATATATTTTCCTGTATTGGAGCCTTTCGGAAAAGATTTAAGAAATTCTATTACTGGTGGAGATGCTAATTTAAATAGCATTGCCGACAAATATGTTTACGATTCTCTTTATTCGATGACTAAAACAGGAGCACAACAGTTTCCTGAAAAGAATAAGTTCATTATTGAAGGAAGATACAAATCTGCAGCTGGCTCCGAAATTTCATTAAATGCGATGAATGTGCCTCAAGGTTCTGTTAAAGTTACTGCTGGTGGAATTGTTTTAGTAGAAAATGTTGATTATACGGTTGATTACACACTTGGAAGGGTAAAAATTATTAATGAAGGTTATTTGAATTCAGGAACCCCAATTACCATATCTCTTGAAAGTAATTCCTTTTTCAATATTCAATCAAAGACCTTTATGGGCACCCATATTGATTATAAATTCAATAAAGATTTGGTATTGGGTGGAACCATCCTGCATTTATCGGAACAACCGCTTACAAAAAAAATTAATTTTGGGGATGAACCTATTTCTAATACTGTTTGGGGTTTAAATGTTACCTATCAAACAGATGTTCCTTTAATAACTCGTTTGCTCGACAAACTTCCATTTTATAGCACCAAAGCTCCTTCTAAAATTATACTGAATGGAGAAATAGCCAATTTAATTCCAGGACACTCTAAATCTATTGGGAAAAAAGGAACTTCTTATATTGATGATTTTGAAGGTAGCAAATCTACTATCGATTTAAAACCAATTGGAAAATGGTTTATTGCAAGTACGCCTCAAGGACAAACAGAATCATCAATGTTTCCTGAAGCTGCACCTAAAACCGGACTTCTTTATGGTTTCAACAGGGCTAAAATTTCTTGGTATGGTATTCAAGACCTCTTTTATGGAACAGAAAAAACAAATCCCGACAATATTAGAACAGACCCAAATTCAATTTCCAATTTTTTCGAACATCAATTTCTAGAATCTAATATTTTTCCAAACAAAGAAAGACCAGGTTCAGATCCAGGCATTTTATACCCATTAAATATTGCTTATTATCCCAGTGAGCGAGGTCCTTATAATTTTGTTACTAGAGATACACTTAATATTTATGGTTTAGGAACCGACGGTACATTAAAAAATCCAGAAACCCGCTGGGCAGGTATTATGCAAAAAATGGAAACAACCGATTTTGAAGCCACCAATGTGGAGTATATTGAATTTTGGTTGATGGATCCTTTTGTTTACGATTCCACTCATTCGGGAGGTGAACTCTATTTTGATTTGGGTGAGATGTCCGAAGACATTTTAAGAGATGGTCGCAAAAGTTACGAAAATGGACTTCCAACTTCTTCTGACGTAATGAATGTAGATACAACTATATGGGGAAGAGTTCCTACCATTCAGTCTTTAACTGCTTCTTTTGATAACAATACCACTGCACGTCAATATCAAGACCTTGGGTTAGATGGATTGAACGATGCGGATGAAAAATCTTTTTATGAAACAGACAGTAATAGTATAAGTTATCTCTCAGACGTAAGATCTATTGTATCAAATAATAGTGCATATCAAAAATTTCAATCGGACCCTTCTGGTGATAATTTTCATAATTATCTGGGAGCAGATTATGATAGTGATAAAAAATCGGTAACTGAAAGATATAAAGATTATACAGGTTTAGAAGGCAATTCGCCAGTTAACAACCCAACAGATGGCTCAAAATTAGGACCTGATGTTGAAGATATAAATAATGACAATACTTTAAATGAGTCAGAACGTTATTTTCAATATCAAGTGGAATTAAAACCAAACAATATGGTTGTAGGAACTAACTTTATTACAGACTCTTACACATCTCATATTCAATTTAAAAACAAAACAGAAGGTGATGTTACGTGGTATCAATTTAAAATTCCAATTAACAATCCATCTAAAGTAGTAGGGAATATTAGCGATTTTAAATCCATACGTTTTATGAGAATGTTTATGAAAGGATTTAAAGAGCCTGTTATTTGTAGATTTGCAACTTTAGAAATGGTTAGAAGTGAATGGAGAAAGTATAATGGCGATTTAATATCTGCGGGCATCTATATTCCAAACGATTCTTGTAACACGAATTTCGAAATATCAACTGTAAACATTGAGGAAAATGGAAAACGTGAGCCAGTGCCTTATGTTTTACCAAAAGATATTGAGAGAGAAGTTGATTATACTTCACCAAATCAAATGCAATTAAATGAACAATCGTTGGTGTTAAAAGTTTCTGACTTAACTGATGGAGACTCAAAAGCCATATATAAAACCACTGATTTTGATTTCCGTAGATACAAAAAACTGAAAATGTATGTTCATGCAGAAGCAATGAATAACGACATCGATTTAAATTCAGGCGATTTAAAACTATTTGTTCGCCTTGGTACTGATTTTAAAGAGAATTATTACGAATACGAAATACCACTAACTAAAACCGATTGGGGCACTACTAATGCTGAAAACATTTGGCCCCTGTCAAATAATTTAGAACTTGATTTAAGTAAGTTAATGGATGCAAAAATCCAAAGAAACTTAGCAATGCGAACACCAGGCTCTTTAATTACACCAACATCTGACTTTGTGGTTGTTGATGGAAATAATAACATTACTGTTAAAGGAATGCCTAACATTAGCAGTATAAAGGTAATTATGATAGGAGTTCGAAACCCAAAAGACGACAGTAAATGTAAATCTGGAGAAATTTGGGTGAATGAATTGCGGCTTAGCGATTTTGACGAAAAAGGCGGATGGGCTGCCAATGTTAATGCCAATGTTACATTGGCTGATTTAGGTAATTTAATGTTAGCAGGTTCATATAGCTCAGCTGGGTTTGGAAGTATTGATCAATCAATGGGAGAGCGAAAAATTGATAATACATTACAATATGATGTTGCCACAAATTTGGAATTAGGTAAATTTTTCCCTGAAAAAATAGGACTCCGTATTCCAATGCACTTTGACAAATCAGAAATGTTTAACAATCCTGAATATAGTCCACAAAATCCAGACATATTATTCCGCGAAGACCTAAAAACATATAACACCAAGAAGGAGCAAGATTCAATCAAAAAAATATCACAAGATTACGTAAGTAGAAGAAGCATCAACTTTATGAATGTTAAAAAAGACAGGGTTGGTGCCACCAAAAAGCCTCATATTTATGATGTTGAAAATATAGACATCACTTATGCTTATACAGAAGTGTTTTCACGAAATGTGGATATTGAATATAATATTCTGAAAACATACAAAGGAGCTATTGGATATAATTATACTGCTAATCCTAAAAATATTTCTCCGTTTTCAAAAAATAAGTTTTTAGGAAAAACAAAAGTTCTGGGATTGGTAAAGGATTTAAATTTCTATTATTTCCCCAAAATGCTATCGTTCCGCACCGATATGGACAGAGGTTATAACGAAAATTTAATAAGAGACAAAAGTATTGGTATTGTTAAAATTGAGCCCTACTGTGTAAAAACATTTACTTGGACTAGGCAATATGACTTAAGATACGACTTATCAAAAGCCATAAACTTCACCTATTCGGCAAATGCAAATGCTCGTATTGACGAATTACCAGGTGTAGTTGATAAAAAAAACAATGATTACGAAGCTCAAAAAAAGGAAATACTAGATAATATTAAAAGTTTTGGCAGAATAACAAATTATAACCAGACCATTACAGGTACATGGAATTTACCAATCAATAAGTTGCCAATGATGGATTTTGTGAGTTCACAAATAGCATATAATGGAGAATACCACTGGACAGCATCACCTTTATCAGCAATGGAACTGGGTAACACTATTGAGAATTCAAACTCAAAACAAATAAATGGTAATTTTAACTTAGTCGCATTGTATAATAAAGTTGGTTTTTTAAAAGAAATCAATGATAAAAGTAAAAACAAAAAAAATATAAGCAAAAAAAATAATTTTGATAGCGATAATACTCCTCCACCTATCCCTAATCCCAAGAAAGATTCAATAAAAAAGGATGAAGCCCCTGGAATAATGACGATCATTGCCAAAAACACCTTACGTTTTTTAATGGGTGTAAGAACTGCCAATTTTACATATTCAGAAAGCGAAGGGTCTTTTTTGCCGGGATTCAAACCACAGCCGGTTGCTTTAGGTCAAGATTGGAATTCAATGGCTCCTGGCACAGATTTTATTTTTGGAGGACAGCGAGACATTCGCGAGAAGGCAGCATATAACCATTGGCTTTCTACTGATACACTCTTAAACAATGCCTTTGCGAAAAAATATTCAAAAGATTTTGCTGCACGAGTTCAAATTGAACCTATTCCAAATCTAAAAATTGATTTAACTGCCATTAGAAATTTTACAAAAACGCATTCCGAATATTTCCAAGTTGACAGCATTCCTCCACAAATTGATCCTCATTCAATTCAAGCTCAAGAAAATGGAACTTTAAGTATGTCATTTATTACTTGGCAAACATCGTGGGGTAATGGAGATAAGGTGTTTGAAGAATTTTGTAATAACAGAATAATTGTGTCAAGAAGATTATGGAATGAAAACCCTAACCGCATAGAAGGCACAATCCATGATACAATTACAAAATCTGGTGAAGATTTTCTATATGGATATGGACCCACTTCGCAAGATGTTGTTGTTACTTCTTTTATTGCAGCCTATTTTGGTGGAGATCCTTCTTCAACTTCCACCAATGTTTTTATTAAAATACCAAAACCTAATTGGGCTATTACTTATGATGGACTTTCAAAAAATCAATTTTTAAAACAATACTTTAAAAAAGTAACTTTAAAACACAAATATAGTTCAATGTATAATGTTGCCTATACCAATAATATTTTATACAAAGAAAACAATGGATTTCCCAATCAAATTAACACAATAGACAATTATATTCCGCAAAAAGACATTAATAATATAGCATTTGTGGAGCAATATAGCCCATTAATTGGTTTAGATGTAACTTTGAATAACAGTATTGATGCTGGTGGTGAATTTAGAAAATCTCGTAATGTATCGTTAAGTCTCACTAATTTACAAGTTACAGAGGTAATAGGTAATGAATTTGATGTTCATGTTGGTTATATTATCAAAAATGTACAAATAAGTATTAATGCAGGAAGCAAACCTAAAACGCTTAAAAGTGATTTAACCTTAGATGCTCGTTTTGCTATCAAAAACAATAAATCTATTATTAGAAAGCCTGGAGACCCAGCTTTGTCGTTTACTGGACAAAAAGTTTATTCATTTTTCTTTTCGGCAGGCTATATGATAAGCCAAAAATTTACTATACGTTTGTTTTACGACAGAATATTCTCTGTTCCTTATACCTCAAATCAATACAAAAACACCAATTCCAATGCAGGTATTAGTTTAAAGTTTATGTTAGCCCCATAAAAAACTGCTTATATAAATTTAAAAGGTTATACAACTATTAGAAAATTTATAATATCTTTGTTCTGCCAATTTTACAAATATGACAGAAACAATACTCAATACCAATAACCCAACTAAAGAATTATTAAACAGAATAATTAGTTTAGCAAGATTATATTTGTTTTGGTTGGCTTTTTTTGTCTTATGTAGAATTGTTTTCTTGCTATACTTATATAACTTTTCTCACCATCTTACTATAATAGAAACAATTAAGGTATTTTATTATGGTTTTTTTATGGATATTTCAACAACTGGATATATTTTAGTTTTTCCATTCTTATTATGGACTATACAATTGTTTTTCACCACACGCTTATTAACAGAAATAATAAAAGTATATAGCATCTTTATTGCAACAATATTAAGCATTTTAACATTAATTGATTTGCAAATATATAAAGAATGGGGAACAAAAGTAAATACAGATGCTTTTTTATATCTAAAACACCCAAAAGAAGCCATAGCCTCAGTTAGTTCTGCACCAATAGTTCTATTAATTATAATTGGTGTTCTATTAATACTTGCCGCTTTAGTATTATTTCGATTTATTGCACGTTCAAAATACCTAGTGTTTATCAAAAATTCATTTAGAATAGTTATTTCTAAAATTGCAATTACCACTGTACTTGCTGGTTTTTTATTTTTAGGTATTAGAGGAAGTATTGATATTATCCCAATGAATCCAAGTTTTTCTTACTTTTCATCAAAACAATTTGCAAACCATGCCTCATTAAATACAGCTTGGAACTTAATGTATGATATTAAATACTTTTTGAGAGATAAAGACAAGCAATTTGTTTATATGTCTGAGAAAGAAATGTTTTTGCGTGTTATAAATATACTACCAAAGGAAAACAATAATCCAACAACCTCTATTCTAAACACAAAGAAACCCAATATAATTCTTATTGTTCTTGAAAGTTGGACTGCAAAAGCGATTGAACCCTTAGGCGGAATAAAAGGACTAACACCACAGTTTAACAAATTATGTTCAAATGGGCTTCTTTTTACAAATATTTATGCAAATGGAACTAGAACACCACATTCATTACCAGCAGTTTTATGTGGATTTCCATCTACACCGCAAGGTCCAATATTAAATGTTCCTTCTAAAGCCGAAAAATTAGAATATATTACCAAAACACTTTCGGCATCAGGTTATAAATCTTATTTTTTTTATGGAGGAAACATAAACTTCGACAATATGAAAGCATTAATCACTTTTGCTGCTTTTGATAACATTGTTGAAAAACATGATTTTAAAACAAACGAAACCACTTCAAAATGGGGTGCTCACGATGAAATTCTATACAATAGGGTTATAAAAGATTTAAAAAACAGTTCGTCTCCATTTTTTACTACAATCTTAACGCTTAGTAGTCATGAACCTTTTGAAGTTCCTATGAAAACGGTAATTCAAGGAAGTGAACCAGATAGTATGTTCAAAAATTCATTATATTATGCTGACAAATGTATAGGAGATTTTATTGAAAAGGCTTCACACGAAAATTGGTATAATAACACATTGTTTATCTTTGTGGCAGACCATGGTCATCATTTGTTATTAGAAAATGAAGAGTATTTTGACCCATCTCATTTTCATATTCCATTATTATTTTATGGAAATGCCTTAAAACCTGAATTTAGAGGCTATCGCGATTCATTAATTGGTAATCAATGCGACATACCTGGAACTTTACTTGAACAATTGCAAATAAAACACACTGATTACATCTGGAGTAACGATTTATTAAAGGCAAACAGAGTGCCTTATGCAATTTATAATTTAAAAAATGGCTTTGGGTGGTGTACTCCCGATCAAAAAATTGTATTTGACAACTATTCAAAAAAGATTATCTACAATTCAAATGTCAAAATACAAGATAGTCTTACCAATCAGAATTTAAGAAACGCACAAGCTTACATCCAATTCATTTTCTACAATCATTTTTAATATTATACGAAACCACCACCAGGAAATATAAAATATGCCGCCAGACTATGAATTTAGATTCTTAAACCAAAGTGCAATAAATCAAATACTTGTTAGCAAGTTGGTTTTACGATAATCAAAAAGTCCTTATTGTGATATCACAATAAGGACTTTTTAATTTTTTAAAGCAAATACGATTTAGTTTAAAGTAAAATCTGAGTCTCCAACTTTGTAAGAATCAACATATACAACAACTTTATAAGTTCCTGGCGAATAATTGTCAGTATTGTCCCAATACAATGTAACATTCATTGCTTTATTTTGGTAAACAATATCCTTCTTAAGAGAGTACTGCATCTTTTGACCATTCAGTATAAAATAACTTGACTCTGAATTGCCCGTATAAAGAATAACATTGTCTGGTCCAGCAATTCTCAAATAAATTGTTTTATTTCCACTACTAGAAATAAGGTTTTCGCTTAATGTAAAACTAATTTTAATTTTATCTACTTTCTTACATTTATCAGTAATACTTTCTTTGCTACCTCCTTTAACTCTAACGCCAGAGGCTACCACATTATATGCTTTCAGATTAGAAGCAATAGTAACTTTTTCGTTTAACTGCTCTTTATCTTTTGTTAATTCAATAGTTTTGTCCTGTTCATTTTTTAAATCACCTTTTATTTTTACGTTTTCAGTAGTAAGTACATTGTTTATCTTTAACAAAGAATCAATTTGCGAAACATAAACCTGTGTAATTCCTCGTAAATAATCAAGTTTCTTTTTCACTTGTTTGTAATCTGCTTGTCTGCTGATAAGATTTTGAATCTCTTTCGCATTTGCCAAAATAATACTATCTTTTTCTTTAAGTTTATTATCCATACTACCATATTCTGACTTAATTTTCTCGTGTTCCGATAACAAAGAGTCAAGTTCGTGTTGTAGTTCTACATTTTTAGTTACCGATTGTTCTTGCTTGACAATGATTGTCTTAACTTCAGCTTTTGTGTTAACCAATAACCAAAGTAAAATAACATTTGATAATGCCAAAACAATAATAAGGATAAGATAAATTTTAGTTTTTGATTTTTTTTCTTCGGTTTGCATAGTGTTATTTTTATATTAAATTGAGTAATTAATTGGATTTACTTGTTACATCTATATAATTTAAACGCAATTCGGATAAAGCAGCTTCTATCATTCTTGTTTCATTATCAGAGAGATTGTTTTTTGTTTTATCTTTAATCATTTCTATCATCTCAATTGACTGTTTTGCTTGTTCTACGGAGACTTCAATTTTGTTAGAAATAGGATTTTTAATTTTACCAAGAGCTTGCATACCTGAAGCCTGAAAAATATATAATAATTGTATAAATAATTGGTCGTTTTTGTTCATTTATAATATTTTTTTTGCAAATTTAATTTTTTTTTTATTCTAACTAACAACAATTCAATTTTATGTCATTTTTATCCGATTTTTTTTCTTTAATATATCCTAATGTATGTATGTCGTGCGGAAAACCCCTTTTACATCACGAGAATTGTGTTTGTTCTTTATGTTTACACCATTTACCAATCACTGATTTCCATTTACATAAAGACAATCCTGTAGCTCAACTTTTTTGGGGCAAGGTAAATCTTACATCTGCCGCAGCTTATCTTTATTTTAATAAAGGAGGAAATGTTCAACATTTAATCCATCAACTAAAATATAAAGGTCAAAAACAAGTTGGGTCTTTTCTTGGTGATTTGTATGGTGCATTATTAAAAAAATCTCAATTTTTTAATACAATTGATACAGTTATTCCTGTGCCTCTTCATCCTAAAAAGCAAAAATTAAGAGGATATAATCAAAGTGGTTATTTTGCAATGGGTTTGTCAAAATCAATGAATGTTTTTCTAGATGAAAGCACACTATATCGTACCGTTGCCTCCGAAACTCAAACAAAAAAAAGTCGATATAATCGCTGGGAAAATGTATCTACTATTTTTGCTATAAAAGACAGCGATACTTTGGCTGGAAAACACGTTTTATTAGTAGATGACGTAATAACAACAGGTTCTACAATTGAAGCCTGCGTTAATGCTTTATCAAAAACTCCTGAAATTAAAATAAGTGTTGCAAGTATAGCAACCGCTAGCTGACTATTTCTTAGGCTTATACTTGGATTTCATCAATATATTTTGAGCATCTGTTTCAAGCATTAATGATTTAAGGCTAATTTGAGGAAAGTTATCCATATATTTTTTAATAATTTGCCAGCCCACCCAAACACCAATGCGTGGAGGTGATTGTTTAGAAAAAGCTGCTGTAAATGGAGCTTCTCCTATAAATTTATTTACAAGAACTTTATCTGTATTATACAATAACGTGTTATCAATAAAATAAGCCCATACTTTAGCTTCGTTGGTAATGCACCAATCCATTTGACTAGAAGTATAACCAATTTTAAGTGAATCAGCAATTTCTGGCATCATTGCATCAACAAAATAAATTATCTTACCCGCTTCAATCATAGATGATAGAAAGGTATTATCAACTTTTTTGGGCAAATAACTTTTTGCATATTCTTTTATACAATCTGGTACAATTAATTC
>Ga0066650_10000240_pt1 | contig 17192 bp, 17 predicted proteins | sample CryGey092014_all_FD_59539 | JGI IMG/M metagenome (GOLD analysis project Ga0066650, IMG submission 59539) | Groundwater microbial communities from aquifer - Crystal Geyser CG23_combo_of_CG06-09_8/20/14_all | ecosystem: Environmental > Aquatic > Deep subsurface > Groundwater | place: USA: Utah...
TAAAGGTTTATTATTTCTAATGTTGCTCTTGTTTTCCCAACTTTTAGTTTCTGAAGAAGATTGAATAATTTCTTCGACAAAGGTATTCCATTCGTTGCAAGAAGGGCATTTGCCAAGCCATTTAGGAGATTGGACTCCACAATTTTGGCAAAAAAAGGCTTTCTTTATTTTAGCCATTTAATTGAATATATCCGAAACTTAATATTGTTTAGTAAACTCGTAATAAAGGGAATAATTATCTCTATCACTGAAAAGCACTAATTGGCCTGCTTTAAGACGTTCTATTCGCCAATCAAGATTATTAAACCATTGAAATTTGAAACCGCTTGTTCGTAAATACTTATTAGATATACCCGACCTAATAACATATTTGCCGCTATCAGCAGTATAAGAGTTACTGCCTGGAGTAGAATCTAATCTTGTAATTTTAATGTATTGGCCATCAAAAACCCAATTTTCAGTGTATGGTGATTCGGCATTTTCAACAATAACTCTATTCCAAGTTCCCTTAATATCTTGCTCAGTATTCTTTTTACAAGAAAATAAAATAAGTATTCCTATGAATGAGAAAGTAATTATTAATTTTGGTTTTATATTCATTATATCAATAAAATAATTACATTTTTTAGTACAAATATATCAAAATGCAAATAAATTCGTAAGCAAAAATAATACATTTATTTTAAATAATCCTTATTTTGATATGTTGTTTTTAATTATTTTTTGTTCAATCAATGAAGTTGAGTATCCATCGATAAAATCTATTGTTTCAATTTTTCCTCCCTTTGCTGAAACAATATCATAACCAATTATTTGTTCTGGTTTATAATCACTTCCTTTAACTAACACATTAGGTTGAACAATTTTTATTAATTGGTAAGGAGTTTCATCATCAAACAAAACGACAGCACTAACAAAATTAAATGCTGCTAAAACACAAGCTCTTGATTCTTGGTTTATTATAGGGCGATTTGTGCCTTTTAGTTTACTAACGGAGCTATCAGAATTGAGTCCAACGATAAGTATATTTCCTAAATCTGCAGATTTTGAGAGGTAATCAACATGTCCAAGATGTAAAATATCAAAACAGCCGTTGGTAAAAACAATTTTTTTATCCATAAACCGCCATATATTGAGTTTTTCGATAAAATTTCTATCTTCAATTTGTTGATAAATTTTAGATTTAATTATTTCAAGATGCGACATGTTGTTTTTTCTTTTTTATAAAAAATAAAACCAAAAAAGATGCCAAGCCAATAAATATAACGAGTATTGCTTGCGAAGCGTGAACAATAACAGCAAAAGATGCAGCTTGTTCTGACACAACTCCATATAATTCTACCAAAGTTGTAATAACAATCCAGTGATAAGCTCCTATGCCACCAGGAACTGGAGCCACAAAACCAAATGTTGAAATAACAAGTAGTGTAAGTGCGTTAATCATTGTTAATCCAGCTGTCCCTTGTATAGCGAAAAAAGCGATGTAAATCATCAGAAAATACATAAACCATAGAAGGAATGTTTGAAAGAAAAAACCTTTTTTATTTTTAATCTTTTTTATTGATTTCATCCCATTCCAAAATTCTTTGAAAAGATTATAGATTTTTGCATACACTTTGTATTTCATCAATTGTAGTGAATATTTTCTTAATAATAGGATGATTATAAAAAAAATCAATAAAAACAATAAAAAGAAAATTATGAGCAAACTGCTATTGGTAGAAAATTTTGAAATGAGTGGAAGGAAAATCTTATCATACATAAAGCTTCCAAGAAAACCTATCTGGAAAACTATTACTAAAACGGTAATAATTAATAAACAAAGCATATCAAAAACACGTTCTATAATAACTGTTCCAATTAGGGCGGTAATAGGAATATTGTTTTTTTTGCTAACAATTCCACAGCGTGTAATCTCTCCAATTCGAGGCACTGCATAATTAGCAAAATAGCCAATTACAACTGCATAAGTTGTTGTATAGGTATTAGTTTTGTATCCAAGAGAATCTATAAGAATATTCCAACGTATTGCCCGTGAGATATAACTAATAATAGCCGGAATAAATGATAAAAGTATCCAATAATAATTTGCACTCTCGATTTCTTTAAAAATTAAAGATAAATCAAGCCCTCTAATTGCTAACAAAAAAAGACCAACACCAATAGTTAGAAAAATTAGATATTTTAATACAGAAAGAATTTTTGATTTCAATATTTATGGGAGTTTATTATTTGAATCAGGGAAAATAACAATTGGAATATGTGTTTTGGCTTCTTCAAAGTCCATAATAGCATACGACATAATAATAACAATATCGCCTTTTAATGCTTTACGAGCAGCAGGACCGTTCATACAAACAACACCGCTTCCTCTTTCTCCTTTTATAACATAAGTAACAATGCGTTCTCCATTGTTTAGATTTACAACGTGAACTTTCTCATTTTCAATAATATTGGAAGCTTCCATCAAATCTTTATCAATGGTAATGCTACCCATATAATTAATATCAGCCTCCGTTACTGTTACTCGGTGTATTTTAGACTTTAAAACCTCTATTTGCATCATTTTTTTTTTCTATAATTATATTATCAATCAAACGTACTTTACCAATAAATACAGCAATACAAGCAATAACACATTGAGACTCTACCCATTTTTCGATAGGCTTAAGCGTTTCAATATCTGATATTTCGAAATATTCTAGATTCATAAGAGGTTGTGCATTTATTTCACCTTCTACCCAATGTTTTAAATCAAATACAGTATTGCTTTGAGCTTTAGTTTTAGCTTCAAATAAAGTTTTATAAATCAAAGAAACAACTTTACGTTCTTCTATGGTTAAACGCATATTTCTTGAACTCATTGCTAATCCATCTGCTTCTCGTATAATTGGACATGGAACAATGTCGATAGTTGGAAAAAATTGCTTTGCCAATACTTTAACAATAGCTAATTGTTGAAAATCCTTTTCTCCAAAATAAGCTTTATTAGGTAATACAATTTCAAGAAGACGTTTTACAACGATTGCTACACCTTTAAAATGACCAGGTCTGTATTTACCTTCCATCACTTTATCTATGTCTCCAAAATTAAAATCAAAATTATTATGAGTAGAATCAGGATAAATCTCTTTTTCAGAAGGAGTGAATAATAAATCGCAATTTGCTTGATTTAATAATTGTATATCTTCATTTTCAGTATGTGGATACTTTTCAAAATCTTCTTTATTATTAAATTGAACAGGATTGACAAATATACTGCAAACTACGATGTCATTTTCTTGCTTAGCTTTCTTGATAAGAGATAAATGCCCCTGATGCAATGCTCCCATTGTAGGAACAAAGCCAATAGAAGCCCCTTGTTTTCTGTAAACCAAAATAGCTTTCTGCAAATCAAAAATAGTATAATAAATATCCAATTTTTAAAAATTATAATAATTAACTAGTAAAAAATCAAAATCAGCAAAACTATATAAAAAATTGAATTATTGCTAAATTTTTCGTAAATTTGCATTTTATATTGTGAAAAATCATATCATTATGGAAAAAACTAATATATTGTTCGTTCACCAAGAAATTACGCCTTATATAACCGAAAATCCAATGAGTTTGATTGGTCGATATTTACCTCAAGGAATACAAGAAAGAGGTAGGGAAATAAGAACATTTATGCCCCGTTATGGCTGTATTAATGAACGAAGAAACCAACTACATGAAGTAATTCGTTTGTCAGGTATGAATTTGATTATTAATGATTCAGATCATCCTTTAATAATAAAGGTTGCTTCTATTCAATCTGCTAGAATGCAAGTTTATTTCATTGATAACGAAGATTACTTTCAACGAAAGTTTATTTGTGCAGATAAAGGAAATAAATTTTTCCCTGATAACGATGAAAGAATGATATTTTATTGTAGAGGAGTATTGGAAACTGTAAAAAAATTGGGCTGGGGACCAAACTTAGTCCATTGTAATGGTTGGTTTACAAGCCTTTTACCTCTTTTCCTTAAAAAAGCCTTTATTGATAACCCTTTATTTACAGAATCAAAAGTAATTTATTCTGTTTACGATGATGAGTTTGATGCTTCATTCTCTCAGGAATTTGCTGAAAAGATTAAATTACCTGGCATCAACGAAAAAGACCTAAAATATTTTAAAAACCCAGACTATAAGTCTATTACAAAAGCCGCTATTGATTATTCTGACGGAATTATTTTAGGAAGCAAAAAAATTAATCCTGAAATAGAAAAATACATTAAAGATTCAGGTAAACCATTTCTTACATACCAACCTGCAGATAATTATATTGATGCTTACTCCGAATTTTACGATGAAGTATTGGTAAACGAAACGGTGCTTTCTATTTAATTACTATTATTATTAATATAACCACCCATCTGAAATTGAAAAATCACTATTTTAAAACAAGATTTTATGCGATAGCTCTTATCGCTGGTTTTTTATTGAACGCATGTAAAGAACCTGATGATATTGGGTTGAATATACAACCACAAGGCGATATGTTAAATGTTGAATTTTCTGATACAACTTCTATTGAGGCTTATACAGTGATAGATGATTCAATTATAACAAGTTCTGCAAATTTAAATCTGCTGGGAAGCATTTACGACCCTATATTTGGAGTTGTTAATGCAAGTTTTGCCACTCAATTAGAACCATTGTCCAGTAATATTCATTTTGGAACCAATCCTGTTGTCGATTCTATGGTTTTAATACTTGCATATAATAGCTATTATGGAGATACTTCTGTAACTTCGCCTCCAACCGTAGTTAAAGTGTATCAACTTACTGGAGCTCTACCAAATAATGACAGTATTTACTCTAATTATGCCATCCAATATGATAATAATTTAGAATTGGCTAGTTATTCTTTTCATCCAACACCTACAACTCCTTATAGAATTGACACTACTAATTATGCACCCCAAATAAGGATTAGACTTAATGATAATTTTGCTCAAAGTTTTATTAATGCTGCCGATACTAACTCAACTACTGGTGTTTACACTAGTATCGCTAAATTTCAAGAATTTCTAAAAGGCTTATATATTACAACTATTCCTGTTACTTCCATTTCAGAAGGAGCTATATGTTATTTTGATTTAAAGAAAACGCAAAATGCTAGTTTAGTCTCAAGATTAAATTTATATTATCATAATTCTTTAGATACTATACAATTAGGCTTTGGAGTTAAGTTAAATAGTGTTAAATTCAATAAGTTTGAACATTATAACTTTAATAACGCTTCACCATTGCTTAAAGCTCAAATTAATGGTAATAAAACATTAGGTGATAGTTTGTTATATATTCAATCGATGGCTGGTTTATCAATTAAACTAAAGTTTCCATATCTTCAAAATTGGTATAATAAAGGAAAAATCCTTATAAATCGTGCTGAATTGGTTTTTTCTGCTGAAGAAATTGGCACTTATTTAGATGATTATTACGCTTCTACTACCTTGAGCTTGCCAGGTAATGATACGCTTTCTCATCTTTATTTTTTAATAGATTATTATTCATCTTCTTTTGGTGGAACTTATGATAAAACTAAAAAAGAATATCATTTCAATATTACTCGCCAAATACAAAGCTTTTTGTATAACAACAATCATAAAACAGGACTATATTTAACCGTTTCGGGAAGAGCTGTTAATGCATCTCGAGTTGTAATCAAAGGCAGACATAAAAACAACAATAATTTTCCTGGCAGATTGCGTCTTAATTTAACTTATACAAAGTTATATTAGTTAATTAACTTAATACCTTCGATTATGTGTGGAATAGTTGCCTATATCGGACCAAGAGAAGCATATCCAATATTGATTAAAGGCTTACATCGCCTTGAATATAGAGGTTACGATAGCGCTGGTGTTGCTTTACTCAATGGTAAATTGCATTTGTATAAAACTCATGGAAAAGTAAGTGAGCTAGAAAAATTAGTTGCCGACAAAGATATATCAGGAAATATTGGTATTGCTCATACACGTTGGGCTACACATGGCGAACCAAATGACATTAATGCTCATCCTCATTATTCTCCTTCCAAAAAACTTGCTATAATTCATAACGGAATTATTGAAAATTATGCAACACTTAAATCTGAATTAATTAATAGAGGATACACATTTGAAAGCAATACTGATACAGAAGTTTTAATTCACTTGATTGAAGACATTCAGGTTAACGAAAAAGTTAATCTTTTTGAAGCTGTTCAAATAGCATTAAATCAAGTAATTGGAGCCTGCGCAATTGTCATTATTTCGCAAGACTATCCAGATATGCTGATTGCTGCCAAAAAAGGAAGCCCTTTGGTTATTGGCGTTGGCGAAGGCGAATTTCTTGTTGCCTCAGATGCTACTCCCATTATAGATTATACTAAAAATGTTGTATATCTTGAAGAAGAAGAAATAGCTATTCTTACAAGAAATGGCGAACTTAAGATAAAAACCATTAAAAATAAGGATAAAACACCTTACGTTCACAAACTTGAAATGCAACTAAGCACTTTAGAAAAGAGCGGTTACGATCATTTTATGCTTAAAGAGATTTATGAACAACCCCGTTCTATTAGAGATAGTATGCGAGGAAGACTCAATGCCCAAAAAGGAATTGTTTCTTTAGGCGGTATCATTGACTATGAAATGAAACTAATTAATGCAAAAAGAATCATTATCGTTGCTTGTGGCACTTCTTGGCACGCTGGTTTGGTTGGAGAATATTTGTTTGAAGAATTGACGCGTATTCCTGTGGAAGTTGAATATGCTTCCGAATTTCGTTATAGAAATCCAATCATTTATGAAGATGATGTAGTAATTGCTATTTCTCAATCCGGTGAAACAGCCGACACTTTAGCCGCCATTAAATTAGCAAAATCAAAAGGTGCAACAATTATTGGTATTTGTAATGTGGTAGGTTCTTCAATAGCAAGAGAATCACATGCTGGTTCATACACTCATGCTGGTCCAGAAATTGGAGTAGCATCAACTAAAGCATTTACTGCACAGATTACAATTCTTACCTTAATGGCTTTGTCTATTGGCAGTAAAAAAGGAACCATTTCTACTTCAAAATTCTATCAATACATCAATGAAATAGATTCTATCCCAGAGAAAGTTGAAAAGACACTCAAACTTAGCAAACAAATTGAAATATTAGCTAAAGAGTTTAAAGATGTCCGAAACTTTTTATACCTTGGAAGAGGCTATAACTTTCCTGTTGCATTAGAAGGTGCTCTTAAACTAAAAGAAATTTCTTATATACATGCTGAAGGTTATCCCGCTGCAGAAATGAAACACGGGCCTATTGCTCTTATCGATAAAGAAATGCCTGTTGTTATTATTGCTACAAATAAAGGTTCTTACGAAAAAGTGATTAGCAATATTGAAGAAGTAAAAGCTAGAAAGGGTAAAATCATAGCTATTGTTACTGAAGGAGATGTTGCTGTTAAAAACCTTGCTGATTATATCATTGAAATTCCTGAAACTATTGAAATGTTAGTCCCTCTTTTAGCTACAATACCGCTTCAACTTTTGTCTTATTACATTGCTGTAATGCGTGGTTGTGATGTAGATATGCCTCGAAATTTAGCAAAATCAGTAACAGTAGAATAAAACTCCACTTTACTAATATCATTTTTTACTTTTTAATTAATCTCTTATGAATAGTGATTAATTGAATTAAAGTTTTTATTACTTTTACGCCACTATTAAATTTTAGTAATTTTAAAAAATACAATTATGTTAAAAAAAATCATTTCCTTAACAATTATTTGTTTATTCGTTTCTACTTTTGTCAATGCTCAAGTAGATAATACTAAAAAAGGCTCTTGGCAATGTTATAATAAAAGGATTAACAACCCTAATGTTCTAAAAACTATTGACAAATCAGTAAATTCTCCAAAACATTCTTTTGATGTATTGAATTACAAACTAAATTTTAATATTTACAGCTGCTATACTACTCCTTATCCAAAATCATTTTCTGCAAAAAATGAAATTACATTTAGGGTGGATTCTACTTTGAACTTTATTAAATTAAACGCAGTTAATACTTCTATAGTAGTTGATTCGGTAAGATTAGCTGGCGTTTCATTTACACATACTTCAAATATACTTACCATAAATTTAGACAGAACCTATAATCCTGGTGAAACTGTTATTTTACGTATATGTTATAGGCATCAAAACGTCTCTGATGGTGCATTTTATGCAAGTTCTGGCTTTGTGTTCACTGATAGTGAACCTGAAGGAGCTAGAAAATGGTTTCCTTGTTGGGATAAACCATCAGATAAAGCATTATTAGATATTACTACACGTGTACCTGCAACTGTTAAATTAGGATCAAATGGTCATTTAGCTGATTCTACCAAAATTAATGATACGATTTATTACCATTGGGTTACTAGAGACCCTGTTGCAACCTACTTAGCTGTTTTAACTTCTAAAGTAAATTATAATTTAGACATTGTTAATTGGACAAACCCTACTACTAGTGAAATTGTTCCAATGCGTTTTTATTATAACAGTGGTGAAAATATAGCAGGTATGAAAGCAATGATAATTCCTTTAACCACTTTTTATTCTCAACTTTTTGGCGATCATCCATTTGAAAAAAATGGCTTTGCAACACTAAATAGTCAATTTTCGTGGGGAGGTATGGAAAACCAGACATTAACAAGCCTTTGTCCTAATTGTTGGGAATCAAGCTTACTTGCGCACGAATTCGCACATCAATGGTTTGGTGATATGATTACCTGTGCTACATGGGCAGATATTTGGTTAAATGAAGGTTTTGCTACATATATTGAAGCTCTTTGGATTGAAAACCAAAGTGGCTATAACGCCTACAAATCAGAAATAGATGGTAATGCAACCTATTATTTAAATTCTAACCCAGGGTGGGCAATATCAAATCCCAATTGGGCTATTAATACGCCTTCTACCAACACACTTTTTAATTATGCAATCACTTATATGAAGGGTGCCTGTGTATTACATCAACTTAGATATGTTTTAGGAGATAGCCAGTTTTTTGCTGCAATTAAAAGCTATGCTACTGATGTGGATGAATTTAAATATAAATCTGCTACTATTGCAGATTTTATGACTAAAATGAATACAGTAACTGGTCAAAATCTTGATTGGTTTTTTAATGAATGGATTTATCAACCCAATCATCCTAATTATCAAAATTTATATAACTTCCAAAACCTTGGGAATGGTAATTGGCAAGTAAATTTTACTGCAAAACAAACGAATACTTACTTTTACAAGATGCCTATTGAATATAAAATCACATTTACTAATAGTACCGATACTACTATTAGAGTAATGAATGATGTGAATAATCAAACATTCAGTTTTCAGTTTAATAGACAGCCAAGTGCCATACAATTCGACCCAGAAAACAATATTGTATTGAAAACAGCTACCCTTACTGTTAATTTAATTGATGATAAAACATACGCCAGCAATACTATTCAACTTCAACAAAATGAACCTAATCCTTGTTTAAAATCAACAACAATAAAATATTTTATTCCTGAAAACACCAAAATAAAGATTACTCTATATGACAATAATGCAAATTTATTGAAAACATTGATAAATTCATATCAAACAATAGGAAGTCATAGTTTAGGATTAGATTGTAGTAATTTGCCAGCCGGAAACTATTATTATAAATTAGAAACCAAACAAAGTATTTTGACAAGAAAATTAATTAAAGTGAATTAATAATGAATAATTTTTTTGCTTTTTTAATTTCTTTTTGCTTTTTACTTTTCAAAGTAGAGGCTCAAATTAATGTATCTATAATTGATATAGGTTCCAACATACTTATTGGCGGTTTTTCTAATGGAGAATGGTTGGAAAGTGAGCAATCTAAAAGAAAGATTAAAGGGGATGAAGAATATAAACTATATAGTTTTGATGGTTTCTTAGGAACAACAAAAGGAGATATAGCAGAATCAATGGGAGCACCTTGCCCTAATATTTATTTTGTTAGTACTCCTTATAAAAATACTAAGGAAAACTTATTTATTACAGGTATTACTTGCAATTGGGATGCATTTCCAAAGAAATTGGCTTTACTTTCTACAAATCAGAAGACATATATTGATATTACCGCCAACTTGTTAAAAAGCAAAGGAATAAACAATCCAAATGTAGAGATTACAAAAATTATTAAGACTGACCTTGAAAACGACGGCATTGATGAGGTATTCATCAATGCTACTTATTTTAAAAATGGATTTACCCCAGAAACTTCAGTAGGTGATTATTCTTTTGTATATTTAAGAAAAATAATCAACGGAAAGGTTGAAAACATTATTATTGATGGAAATTATTTTCCCGAATCCTTAAATTCTGGAATCCCATTACAATTCCAATTGTGTAATATACTAGATATAAATAATGATGGTATTTTAGAGTTTATTATTTATAGCGAATATTATGAAGGAATTGAATTTTGTATATATAGATTAATTGATAATAAAGTCGTTTTAGTTCTTTCAGCATTTTGTGGTGCTTGATGATAAATAATATTTAAATAACAAATGACTACATTTCTTTTTCACGAAACAATATTTGGACCTATACATAGTAGAAGACTTGGTTCATCTTTAGGGGTAAACTTATTGCCAAACAATTATAAGCATTGCACTTTTAACTGCATTTATTGTGAATGCGGATGGACTGATTTAGAAAAACACAGCAACACTACTTTTCTCACAAGCAATGAAATTGCAACACAATTAGAAAACAAACTAAAAGAACTATCAACTAAAAAAGTAATAATTGATAATATTACCTTTGCAGGTAATGGTGAACCTACTATTCATCCTCATTTTTCTGAAATAATAAACGATACCATTCGATTAAGAAATATTTATTATCCTAAAAGTGAAATAGCAGTCTTGTCTAATGCTTCCATGTTGCATAAACCCTCTATTATTGAAGCTTTAAAAAAGATTGATAGCAACATTCAAAAATTAGATTGCGGCTCAGAAGAAATGTTTCAAAGGATTAACAAACCTATTAAAAAAATGTTACTTTCGGATATTGTTAAACAATTACTTAATTTTACAAGCAACTTAACTATTCAAACTCTTTTTCTTAGAGGTGAATACCAAGGACAAATTATTGATAACACTTCCGATAAAGAAGTTGAGCTGTGGTTAAGTCATATAAATGCGATTAAACCTGCAATGGTCATGTTATATCCAATTGCACGTTCAACACCAGCTTCAAATCTAGAAAAAATAACAATTGATGAGTTAAATAAAATAGCTAATCAAGTTGAAAAAATGGGAATCAAAACTCAGGTATATCCTTAAAATACTACTATAGTGCTTAATTATCCTATAAAAATAATAATAGCATTCGGAGAAGCAATTTCTGGTAATTTAAAAATTATGAATTGGTTGCTAAAAAATGGATATCCAGAACTTGGAGCACTCGCCAATGCAATACAAACCAGTTATACTGCTTTCGATTGGCTTGTTAAAAATAAGTTTCCTCAATATGCTGCATTTTGTTCGGCTATTTACGATGATGAAAATGCAATGACCTGGCTTAAAAACTACAAATTCAATTTTCTTGTAACTTTAGCCGAAGCAAGTATGGGCGAAGAAGCTGCTTACGAAAAGCTAAAAAAGGAAAACTATGTGCCTTTTATCATTATTGCAAGAAAAATTCAATATGTAAGAGCACAAAAAATAAATGATCAGGCTGATTATCATAAATTTAGATAATTAAAAAATAAAAAATAATAGAACTTTGGATTTTATGAAAAAGGAAATAATTGAAAGAACGCTACAAAAATCTAACATTTCTGAAGAAATAAAAATTATTTCCAAAAAAATACTTAACTTTCAACGCATTACTCCTAATGAAGGACTTATTCTCTATATTAAAGGAGAATTGGGTTTTCTTGGGATGCTTGCAAACTATGTGAAAGAAAATATAAATAAACAACTTGTTTATTATAATCAAAATTTACATATTGAGCCAACTAATATTTGCCTTTACAAATGCAAATTTTGCTCTTATTCGAGCAAAAATAATGAGGATGCATGGGAGCTTTCGGAACAACAAATAATTAAAAAAATTAAGAAGCACTTCAATAATCAAATAACTGAAATTCATATTGTAGGTGGAGTTCATCCCGATAGAGATTTGCATTACTATGGCAATATTATTAAAAAAATTAAACAATTATTTCCGACTATTCATATTAAAGCATTTACAGCTGTTGAAATTGATTATATGTCCAAAAAATCAGGTTTATCATTACTTGATGGGTTAAACGCCTTAAAATCATATGGTTTAGACTCAATACCTGGTGGTGGAGCCGAAATACTTGATGACCAAATAAGAAAGCAAATTTGTGGAGCCAAATCTAATTCAAAAACATGGCTTTTAGTACACGAAACTGCCCATCAATTGGGAATTCCATCAAATGCAACAATGCTTTATGGTCATATTGAACATTACAAACATCGCATTGCGCACTTAAATCTTTTACGTGAATTGCAAGATAAAACAACAGGCTTTAACGCTTTTATACCATTAAAATTCAGAAATAAAAGAAACGAATTAGCTGGTATTAATGAAGTTTCTGTAATTGAAGATTTGAAAAATTATGCTGTTTGCCGTATTTTTTTTGATAATATACCTCACATAAAAGCTTATTGGCCTATGATTGGAAAAGAAACTGCCCAAATTTCTCTTTCTTTTGGGGTAGATGATTTAGATGGTACTATCAATGATTCTACAAAAATCTACTCTAAAGCAGGTGCTGACGATATAAACCCTATGATGGACAAAAATGAAATGATTAATTTTATAAAAAATGCCAATAGAATTCCAGTTGAGAGAGACTCCTTATACAATATTATCAACAAATTATCCTAATTTAAGGGATGTATATTTTTTAGAAGTCTAATACCTTATTTTCCCCAAATATACTTTCCTGTTTTATCAATGTATATTGAATTAAGATTATATGATTTGCCAATAAAAACTTCAGCCAAGCCATTTTTAAAGTTTGTAATAGCATCAAATATTGGTTGAATTACAAAAGTGCCTTTTTTATCAATAAACCCCCATTTGCCATTTATTTTAACCGCAGCAAGCCCCTCTGAAAACGGCAACACTTCTTCATATTGCGGTTTAATGATTTTTTCTCCTGCTTCATTAATAAAACCATAATTCTTTCCGATTTTAACTGCAGCCAAGTCTTCTGAAATGAGGCTTAACCAATCATACTTTGGTTTAATGATATAATTTCCTGTTTTGTCAATGATGCCGTAATTATTCCCTATTTTTACTAAAGCCATTCCATTTGAAAAGGAGGAAACCTCCTCAAATTGAGGTTCAATAATGAAAACACCTTTGTTATCAATGAAACCCCATTTACCTTCTACATATTTTCCATAATTATTAATAACTGCACCATTATTTACTGCTGCTAAACCCTCTTTAAAAGAAGTTGCAATATCGTATTTAGATTCTATTATCGTTTTCCCCTCACTGTCAATGTATTCCCATTTGTCTTTAAGCTTTACCGGAGCTAAACCCTCAGAAAAATTGCCCGCTTCTTGATAAATTGTTCCAATTTGAATATGCATTGATTTATGTATAAATCCCCATTTACCACTAATTTTAATAAGTGCATAATCTTCTGAAAACTGACCAGCAATCTCAAATTGAGATAAGCTAATATCCTTTCCCATCTTATCAATGTATCCAAAATACTTCCCTTGTTTAACTACAGCTATGTTTTCCGAAAACGAAGAAGCATAATCATACTTTAATGAGATAACAACATCTCCATGATTGTTGATATATCCATACAATCCATCTTTCTTGACAGCAAACAATAATTGATTTGATTTTTCATTGTTAAGGGTGTCATTTTTATTATGTTTTAAGTAATTTGAAGTTAAACTATCACTCTGAGCATAGCTATTACGTTGATTAATAAATATTAAAACGCCTATCAGTAATACATATCTATATTTCATAATTATTCTCCCTTCCTTTTATTTTATTAAATAAATGAAAATAAAACACATACATTTTAACGATATATATATATTTATGTTTCGTTTTATATACTTTTGTTTTATCTGAAAAAAATACTATTAAATAATACGAATTACATTTAGCGAAATATGAAAAACAATTGATGATTATCAATTATGATTAACAATTTTAATAATTACTTGCTTGTTTTTAAACTTTTTTACTTATTTTTATATTTCTTAAAATTTATGTAGGTTTGTTGTTTATCAATAAAAAATCAAATGAATATTTACAATGCTATTACCAATAAAATCGGGCAAAAGAAAAAGCAATTTGCAGTATTGATAGACCCCGATAAAACGACAAAAGAAAAACTTACACTTATTATCCATAAAGCAGTTGATAATGAGGTCGATTATTTTTTTATTGGTGGGAGTTTGCTCACAGACAATAGTTTTGAAAACAATATTCAACAAATTAAACAAAGTTGCAATATTCCAATTGTTATTTTTCCTGGCAACACGATGCAAATAAGCAATAGTGCAGATGCTATTCTGCTTCTTTCTTTAATATCAGGCAGAAATCCTGAGATGCTTATTGGAAAGCACGTAATTGCAGCTCCATACCTTAAAGAAACAAATTTAGATATTATACCTACTGGTTATATGCTGATTGATAGCGGCAAACCTACCACCGCAATGTATATGAGTAACACCATTCCCATCCCATCAGACAAAGCTGATATTGCAATGTGTACCGCTATGGCTGGTGAAATGCTCGGATTAAAAATGATATATATGGATGCAGGAAGTGGTGCCGACAAAATTATTCCTGAAGCGATGATTAATAAAGTAAGAAAAAGTATTGCACTACCTCTTATTATTGGTGGTGGCATAAAAACAGCCGAACAAGCAATAATTTGCTACAATGCTGGAGCTGATATAATTGTAGTTGGCAATGCCATTGAAGAAAACAACACACTCATTGAACAAATAGCTTTAGCCATCAAATAATTTATTATATGCTTAAATTATTAAAAAAAATCATTAAGATTATTTTATACCTATTGGTATTACTTATTATTGGCATTGGTTGCTTATTTCTTTATGGTACTCTTACCGATTATAAACCTAAAGCAATAGAAAACGTAGCAATAAAAGGGAAAGGCAAAAATATTGACACCAATTCTGTTTTTTCATTTATCTCTTGGAATATAGGATACGCCGCATTGGGCAAAGAGATGGATTTTTTCTATGATGGAGGAACCTCTGTTAAACCACCAAAGGAAAAATATATGAAATATATGCTTGGTATTAACACCACCATTTCTAAGCTCGATTCTATTGATTTCTTTATGTTGCAAGAGGTAGATATGAAAGCAAAGCGAAGCTATTACGAAAACCAATTGGATGCGCTTGCCACTCATTTGCCCAATGATGCTTATTGTTTTGCTAAAAATTATGATGTGAAATACATCCCCTTCCCTATTGGCAATCCATTGGGAAAAGAAGTATCGGGTTTGGCAAATTATTCTAAATATAAACCCATAGAAGCCACACGCTATGCCTTTTCTTCCAATTTCTCATGGCCCAAAAGTATTTATTTTTTAGACCGTTGCTTCCTATTAAACAGATATAAGCTTAAAAACAATAAGGAACTCATAATAATCAATACCCACAATTCAGCTTTTGATGCAAACAATGAACTGAAACCAAAAGAACTTGCATTAATAAAAAAGAAAGCAATAGAAGAATATAGCAAAGGTAATTATGTGATTGTTGGAGGCGATTGGAATCAGAACCCACCACGATTCGATTCTACATTGATTATCGGTGATGCTTGCAAAAGCATTTTCCCTTCTATAGATGAAAAACTTTTACCAAATGCTTGGCAATGGGGCTATCAACCAACACTTCCCACCAATCGCGATGTGGATAAATGTTATTCTAAAGGAAAAACCAAAACCACCATCATTGATTTCTTTCTTTTATCACCCAATATTGAAGTGCTTACAAATAAAACAATAGATGTAGGTTTTGAACACTCAGACCACCAACCAATATATATGAAAGTAAAACTTAAATAATTCAAAGAATTATATGAATAAGTCTATACAAGTAAGCAAGTTAAATATTTATCAAAGCAATAAAAGAAAGTTTGTTTTTTTTAATTTGTTATTGTTGTTAATTCTTTTTAACTGTGGTTTAATAGCTCAAAATTACAAAGTAATAGATAGTATAAAAAAACAAATAAATAATTCAAAAATAGACACCATAAAAGTAATTGCATCCATAAACATAGGAGACTTATTCAGGAACTCAATACCAGATAGTGCTTTGTATTACTACAATATTGCTCTTTCAAATGCCACAAAAGCAAACAATAAAAACCTTATTGCAAGCGTTTGCAATCAAATTGGGCTTATATATCGCGACCAAGGAGCAATGGATAAAGCACTTTCATACTACATGCAATCTTTAAAAATTTATGAAGAAATAGGAAATAAATCAGGCATGTCAAAATGTTATAACAATATTGGAATGATACATATTGATATTTGCGGTTCCATTGATTCTATGAGTACATTTAAAAAAGCAGAATACAATAAAGCAATTGAATATTGTTTTATGTCTCTAAAAATCGACAAAGAATTAAGCGATATTAAAGGAATGTCAAAATCTTATATTAATTTAGGGAGTATTTATGCCGAACTTAAATCTTTTGACACTGCAATTGTATATTTTAACGAAGCTTTAAAATTAAAAGAAAAACTTGCTGACAAGCTTGGTATATCTAAATGTTATAACAATATTGGACTTGTATATTTTTTTAAATCAGATTATAAAAATGCGATTGATTATTATCTAAAATCATTAAAAATAAAAGGAGAAATTGATGATAAAAATGGAATTTCACTAGTATTGGGAAATATCACCATATCACAAATCAATTTAAAAAATTATCACCAAGCAATAGACTTTGCATTGAGGGCTCTTAGTATTGCCAAAGAAACAGGTGCATTACCTTATCAAAAAAATGCCTATCAGCATTTAGCAACTGCTTATGATAGCTTAAAAAATTAGGTTATGTTTTAGAATATTGTGTAATTAATAAAATATTATATTTATCTTTAATAGACCG
>Ga0066650_10000244_pt1 | contig 17132 bp, 17 predicted proteins | sample CryGey092014_all_FD_59539 | JGI IMG/M metagenome (GOLD analysis project Ga0066650, IMG submission 59539) | Groundwater microbial communities from aquifer - Crystal Geyser CG23_combo_of_CG06-09_8/20/14_all | ecosystem: Environmental > Aquatic > Deep subsurface > Groundwater | place: USA: Utah...
ATTTTTCAAGAATTGATTGTAAATGGTTTTCCTATGGACCAAGTTCGTGCGCGTGCGAAAGAACAAGGCACGATGTTACTTCGTCAAGATGGATTCATAAAAACAATGCGCGGGTTGACCACAGTCGAAGAAGTTCTGCGCGTTACTCAAGTCTAATTTTTATTTTTTAGTCACACGGAATATGCCGAAAACGAAGGAAAAAACAACAAAAGAAAAGGCGACAGTGCTGCTTGTCGAGGATGACACGTTTCTGTCGGGTATGTATGCCACAAAATTAACCCTCGAAGGCTTTCACGTACAATTGGCTTCTGACGGTGAAGAGGGACTCCGGCAGGCGATTGCCGTGAAGCCAGATATTGTGCTTCTTGATATTGTATTGCCGAAAATGGATGGGTTTCATGTGCTTGAAGGAATTAAGAAAAATCCGGATACAAAAAATATTCCAGTTATTCTTTTGACAAATCTTGGACAAAAAGATGACGTTGATCGCGGTTTGTCGCTAGGTGCCATCGACTATCTTATCAAAGCGCATTTTATGCCGTCTGAAGTAGTCGCGAAGGTCAAAAAAATCGTTAACTCTTAATTAATCATGTTGCAGGCAAGCCAACAACAATCATTTGCCCGAATCCTCACAACAGTTGCGGAGTTGAAAGCAACGGATTTGCATTTGACCATCGGAACACCGCCGATAGTGCGCGTTGATGGCGATTTAAAAGTGCTTGAGACAGAAGATGTTATTACACCTGAAGTGGTCCAGGCGCTCGTTGACGGATTACTGTTAGACGGGCAAAAGCAGCAATTGGAAGCCCATAAAGATATTACCGTTTCACAATCATTCATGGATCGCATTCGCTTTCGCATGAACGTTTTTTATCAAAAAGGATTTTTATCAATTTCAATGCGCTTCATACCTGGTCAGATTCCTCCAATTACATCGTTGGGACTACCAAAGCCCGTTGAAGAATTTACGAAGATTGAACGTGGTCTCGTGCTAATTACGGGCCCATTTGGTTCGGGAAAGACGACAACCGCAACCTCGTTAGTTCAAAAAATAAATACAGAACGAGCGGAACACATCGTTACCGCTGAAGATCCGGCAGAATATATTTTCAATAATGATAAAAGTGTGATTGAACAGCGAGAAGTAGGACGTGACGCGGCATCGATAATGTCTATCCTCGAGCTTGCGGATCGTGAAGATGTAGACGTTATTGTTGTTTCAGGGTTGAAAGCTTCAGATGTTATTCGAAAAACTCTTGACTTGGCTATGACTGACCGACTTGTTATTGCCACGATGGCAGCCGATTCAATTCCGCACGCGCTTCAGTCTATTATTGCGGCATATCCCGAAGACCAGCGCGCAAATGCACAGAGCCTGTTGTCGGAGGCACTGCAGGGAGTGGTGTGTCAACAATTGGTGAAGCGAATTGGTGGTGGACTTATCTTGGTGCCAGAGCTACTTATCCCAAATACCGCGGCGCGGTCGGTTATTCGTGAGGGGTCATTTTCACAGCTTATCAATATTACACAAACATCGCGTGAACATGGTATGATTGCACGAGATACGGTGTTAGCTCAATATGTGCAACAAGGCGTAATTACATTGCAGGATGCCCGTGCGTATGCGCATGATCCAGAACAGATTGAAACAATGAGTCGACGATACTAATATGGCAGTCTTTGATTACAAAGCACGTGATAGTGAAGCACAGTTAATTAACGGGGCGGTTGTTGCTGCAAGTGAAAATGTTGCATACGATACGCTGAAAGAGCGGGGACTGACTATTATTTCCCTTGATGAACGCAAAGAGGGGAAGATGATGCAAAACCCACTCAATGTGTTCAACCGGGTCAAATCGAAAGAGTTGGTTATTTTTGCGCGTCAGCTTGCCGTTATGATTAACGCGAATGTGCCAATCGTCAGATCACTCAAAATTTTGCTTCGCCAAACAGAAAATGTAAAATTTAAAGTTATTCTTTCCGACGTATTGGATGAAGTAGAGGGGGGCGCGAAATTATCTGCAGCATTACAAAAACATCCAAACGTTTTTAACAACTTTTTTGTGTTTATGGTTCGTTCTGGTGAGACAACCGGTAAGTTAGATGAAGTGTTAGAGTATCTCGCGACGCAAAAAGAAAAAGATTATGACTTGGTGTCAAAAGTCCGTGGAGCCATGACCTACCCTATAGTGCTCTTAGGTGGTGTACTCGTAGTGGGTATCGGTTTAACATTGTTTGTTCTGCCGTCGTTACTGGATGTCTTTGCGCAGGGCGGCGCAGAACTTCCATTACCGACTCGGATACTTATTGCGTTTGTTAATTTCACAAAAACGTATTGGTACCTCATCTTTTTGGGGCTTGGAGCTTTGATTGTCGGTTTTATGATGTTTAAGAAGACCAAACGAGGCAAACGGGTTTGGGATTTGACCAAAGTGAAAATGCCTCTTTTTGGAGGAATCTTTAGAAAACTTTATTTGTCTCGCATGGCACGGTCAATCGCGACGCTCTTAGCGGCCGGTGTTCCTATTTCACGAGCTTTAGAAATTACGGGTGACGTGGTTGATAATTGTGCCTATCGAGAAATTATTTCAGAAACCATCAGTGAAGTTGAGGGTGGTAATTCAATTACGACAGCGTTTGTAAAAAGCAAATATGTACCGCTTATGATGTCTCAAATGATGGCGATCGGTGAGCAATCAGGCCGTATGGATCAGATTTTGGGCAAGGTTGCGGATTTTTTTGACCGAGAATTAGAGAATGTAATAGCTAATTTAGTGACGTTGATGGAGCCAGTTATATTGATGATTATGGGTGGCGCTGTTGGCTTTCTTGTTGCCGCAATTCTATTGCCGATTTACAATCTTTCCAGCGCAATTTAGAACAAACAAGGGTGTGGATAAGTTGACTTTTGCCTTTTTTTGTGCTACAATAATTATATCTGAACAAGTTATTTTAAACGGCAAAGGTTTTTCCTTCGAATTGCTCGAAGGCGAATGGGTGGTCGGTGGTGAGGTACTGATCACTGATCATCGCACGAGATGATCCCTAAAAAACTTTTTCGTTTATCAGAGGAAGGGAGGTGAGATACATGACACACGTACAAACAAAAAAAGGGTTTACCCTTATTGAGCTTCTCGTGGTTATCGCCATTATTGCAATTTTGTCCGCTATCGGACTTGTTGCATTAAACGGTGCCCGTGAAAAAGCTCGTGACGCACAACGTCGCTCCGACATCGCACAGATTCGTACTGCGCTTTCTTTGTATTACGATGACAATGGCAGCACCTATCCTGTGACGGTTACGGGTGACACAGTGACATCTGTCGACAGAAGTGAAAATTCTGCCGGTGAACAGGCTACAGGTTATGGAGCAGATAATGTCTTCAGCGGAGACGCAACAACTTGCGTTGCTGCCGGTGATGACGTTGCCGCAGGCGGATATGGAGTTTTGTCACAATGTGGTGCGCTTACAACAAACTATCTCGCACAGACGCTTAAAGGTCCAACAGCTGGATCAAATAGCGGTACAGACGACACCCACGACTATTATGGGTATGTTGACAACAATGCCATAGTAGGTGGTAGTGCAACAGACTATGTTGTCTCTACACAACTTGAGGCAGCTGGTGGTACTAATTTTTACGCTATCAACGCTTCAGGGACTGTTACGGATATTCTTGATGCAGAAACATCATCAGCTGATTGTTCAGTCTCTCCGTGCGGATACTAGTATTCTAGGAAAGAATTATTTAGAAATCTCCCTATTTTGGGTCATGCCCGAGAAGGGAGATTTCTTTTTTAGAGTAATATTTGATAAACTTGATGCATGACCACATCTGATTATTTATACTGGATTTCACGGATTTTTTTTGCCATTGTTTTTCTCTGGTTAGGAGTAATCGCTTTTCGCAATCGGAGTATACCAATAAATAAAAGTTGGTGGCTTTTTTTGGTGTATATTGGTGAATGGATTATTGAAATCAGCTTCAGAGCATATTTTTCCTACACTGCTGCGCTTGCCGCAGATAAAGTAAATGGCTATTCTCTTGAGGTGTTTCGCATATATCTTTTGCCAAATTTGCAGAAATTGCTCGAGCGTCAAGCTATGATGATTCTTATTGCGGGCGTTGTTTGGTTTTTGCTTGCCGTGTATGCGCGTCGAACTCATGAAGAAAAACTTGATTTAGCTGATGTAAATGTTTTTACCTTTGGTGTTCTTGTCTCAGGGTGGCCAAACTTTTTTATTTATTTGGGGTTGGTGTTTATTTTTTCAGCACTCTTTCTTGCAACGGCACTTGCTATCAAAAAGATGCAACGCATGACCGTGACACCTTTTTTTGCGCTCGCAGGGATTGTGATATTATTTTGGGGCTGGCAGATTAGTCATTTCGTGGGGTTATATGCACTTCGATAATCAAACAAAAAAAGGATTTACACTTATTGAGCTTCTCGTCGTTATAGCTATTATTGCTATTTTATCTGTTATTGGCATGACACAGCTCGCGCGCGCGCGGGAAAAGGCGCGTGACTCAGAACGACGTATTGACATGTCTCAAATCCAACATGCGTTTATCTCTTATTATGATGATCATAATCAACACTATCCACTTGTTGCTGATGTTACTCAAGATCCGATCATTCCAGATCACTCGTTGACGCCAACAGAGGCAGCGTCAGGAATTTTTGCAACAGGTGGCTTGCTTATTCCTGCATACCTTGATCATGAATTTGTTGATTCCCAAAAAGGCGCAGACGGACATGGGTATCATTATGTCGCGAATTGTGACACAACTGATTGTGTTGGAGCGACCGGTGCCACTGATTATGTATTTTATACTCAACTCGAAGTAGGGGGATTTTATTACGCACTCAATCCTGCTGGCAGAATTTCAGATGTTTTTAATGAATACACCGTAGCTCCTAGTTGCCCACAAGGTACTGGCAACTGCACTCCACCCAGCTAAGCTAAAAACACCCCCCCAATACAAAGACAGTCTTAAAAGATGGTTTAAAGACAGTCTTAAACAGCCCCTAGAAGACTGTCTTTAATCTTGCGGGTCATCAAAAGCTTCTTTTGGTGATATTTTATTAAGCACGGAAATTACAACAGAAGAAGAGCTCAAATCAAAAAATAACCCTAATTCCTGGATTAGTTGGTGATCGCACATTGAGTTATTTGTAGTAGTTTCCAGATACTCTTTGTAACTACTCCATGTGTATGCCTGAGGTTCGCTACAAAGATTTGCTTTTATTGGGTTTAAGTGAATGTATCCTATAAGATAGGACGCATATTCGTTAGAACCTAAAGTTTTTTGTTTGTAACGTCCCTGAAAGAGATGTCCAACCTGGGAATATTTTTTGTTAAAAAATTTTGAATAACTTGTATGAAGAGAAGCCATCAATTTTTGAGGACATTGTGTTGAATTTTGTTTAAGCAATAGGTGTATGTGATTTGGCATTAGACAATAGGCAATAATGGAGAAATTATTTTCTTTCGAATACGTTTTTAGCCTCAAAAGATAAAAGGAGAAATCGTCATTATCAAGAAAGATATTTTTTTTGTGATTCCCACGGTTGTAGATGTGATATATCTCCCCCTTTGCTGAATCTTTATATGTGCTTGTGCCCATCATATTATATATTACGAATAAGCCACCGGGGCAATATTCGGGGCATCTAAATTTTATCCAAATTCATCCCACCTGTCAAGGACTGTCTTAAAAGATGGTTTAAAGACTGTCTTAAAAGATGGTTTAAAGACTGTCTTGTTTATTTGTTTTGCGCTTAATGGCGACACAGCGTTGATTTTTTGCTACACTACAGTCATGGCAAAACCAAAAGGCTTAAGCATGATACAAATCCTGATTCTCGTACTTATTATCTTTGCGGTTGGTGCGGGTGTTTTTCTTGTGATCCGTGAGGAACGCGCACAAACACGGGATGCAAAACGCATGGCTGACATGGCTCGGCTTTCAGCCGCATTCTTTGAGTTGTATGCTACCGATGGGTCATATTTTGCTGCGACTGAAGGTGGGTGCGCCGAAGAGGGTGTTTCGGTCGCGACGTGCAATTTAAGCGCATATTTGCCAGATATTTCAACATTCAAGGACCCGAAAGGTGGAGCATATCCAGTGCAGGGTGTTCCGGGGGAGGCAACCTTTGTCGTGCTTTTCACGCTAGAACGGAACTATAATTTCTATGCCGCTGGCACGCACGCGCTAACGCCCCAGGGGATTCAGTAGGTCGCCCACAAAACTTACTTTTTTGCTATACTAGAGGATATGCAAGCTACCCTGATTATTGTATTTGCGCTCTTAGGTACGAGCATTGGAAGCTTTCTTAATGTTGTTATTTACCGTCTGCCACGACGGAAGCCGTTTTGGCGTTGGGGTGAACGGTCATATTGTCCGAATTGTAAAAAAACGCTTGAACCCCGAGACCTTGTTCCTATTTTGAGTTTTGTTGTACTGCGCGGGAAATGTCGCCATTGCAAGAAACGCATTTCGTGGCAGTACATTCTTGTTGAAAGCCTCACCGCCGCGTTGTTTGGTATAAGCGTAGGTGTATTCGGGTTGTCACTCGAGTTGCTCTATGCGCTTGTTATTATTTCATTTGCTATTCCGTTGGTCATCATTGACGCGCGACATAAAGTTATTCCTGATGCGCTTTCAATCCCGTTTATAGTTGTCTGTTTAGTGATTGGTGAGCTATCAGGACTTGCGTGGTATGAACCGCTCGCGGGAGCCGCAATCGGCGCGGCATTTTTTTGGCTCCAGTGGTTTTTATCAAAAGGAAGATGGGTGGGGAGTGGTGATATTCGTGTCGGCGCGGCCATGGGTGCGTTGTTGGGGTGGAAATATATTTTTGCCGCACTGATTGTGTCGTACTTGCTTGGGACATTGTATTCTGTGGTCGTGTTACTTGCAAAAAAGAAAAAACTTGGGAGTACCATCGCGTTTGGTCCCTTTTTGGTTGTTGGGCTTTTAATTGTCTATTTCTGGGGGCACGACATAGTCAACTGGTACTTCAATGCGTATTGGTTGTTTGATAAAGGATATTAAATATGAAAGTACGTCGTGGGTTTACATTAATTGAGGTAGTAACGGTTATAGGAATTTTTACTTTGTTATCAGCTTTAGTTATATCAAACCTGCAGCGTGGCAAGCAAACTCAAGTTTTACGTGAAACATCACAACGACTTGTCGATGATGTGCGCCAGATGCAAAATAAAACGTCGGTTGGGTCCGCATTGAATATTTGTAAACGAAACAAAGGAGTTGATCTGACTACATTTACAGATATATATCAGGAAGAATGCGTGCTTGGCAGTCCTTGTTCTTCGGTTGAATATACCTGCACCCGTGTAGCCCCAATTGGTGGATATGGGATATTTTTTGATCGTACAAAATTATCACAATATACGCTGTACGGGGATTTTAGCTCAGTTGTAAAACGAAACGGTTATAATGGAATTCCCGTTCAGTATGAGGGGAAAACATATACCGATAGTTTTTTGAGTGACGTTACATTCCCTGAAAATGTTGTGATTGCGTCAGTATGGATTGTTCCACAGTTTAACCAGACCGCGGGACTGGTGTATACCCAAGGAGAGGCCGAAAATGGCAATAAAAATTGTTATATACCGACTGACGGAAACATTGAACCATTTTCATCATCTCAGAATTTTTCAATCGCCTGGATAGCGCCAACCGCAAAAATGTATGCGGTGTTAATTGTGGATGATTCGCATGGCGCTTGTCCGGATTACATTATAAATATATTATTAAAGCATACAAAAGCTAACACCTGCCGTCTTATCACACTAAATGGCGCTAGTGGGTTGGTTGATGAAACAGCAGACCCTTTATGTCAAATACCACTATGAGAAAAGGGACAACACTCATCGAGCTCGTCATTGCGCTTGGCATAATCATTACTGGGTTATTGACTGTGGTCGGGTTGATTGCGCGGTCAATTGATGTAGGGACAAAATCTCGAAATGAAATCGTTGCGCTTGGGCTTGCGCAAGAAGGTATCGAGGCGGCGCGGGCTATTCGGGACAGCAACAGTCTCGCGATTGAGGCCGGGGATTCTTCTGTCACTGCGTGGAACATGAGTTTGTCTGCGCTGTCGGGCGCGGTCTACGACTACACCGGAGTCCCGGTTGTTGATTATAATTACACAGCATTTCCTGGAAACGTTATAGATGGTCCTTGGAAGGTTGATTTTAGCGTTAATACAATTGCTGATACAGGCGCGCAATTAATGCAACATGGCGGAGGAGGCGCATATGACGGGTTGTTTTTCCAAGATCCCACAGTTGCACCAAATAATGTAACCATTTTTAGCACCGAGTATTCACGGCTACTCACACTTGAACCAATTTGTGAATCTGGTCAGTACCTGACAGTAGAATTAGGTATAGCCGAACAAGATCTATCATCAGCAGATGTGTGTCCGAACAGTCAAATTGGTGTTCATATTATTTCGCTCGTCAGTTGGCCTGCGCAAAATGGAAATAGCGAAACCGTGAGATTAACCCACGACATATATGATTGGAGATAAACATCCGAAAGGGTTTTCGTTGTTTGAAACAGTCGTTGTGCTGACTATTTTTTCTTTAGCTATTTTGTTGGTGGTAACAATTTTTTCAAACGCATCAAATTCCCAGCGTCGGCAAGCCATTTCGCAGAAAGCGCTTGGAGATGCGCGGCAATTACTCAACACATTGTCTCAACAGGTAAACACACAACGCGTTGATTATAATTTTTATAAAGGCAAAAGCGTTTACGATGATGGCGGGGGGACAATTACGGATGCTAGTTGCGTGACATTCGAGGGTGATGATCAATGTAACTTATTAAATCCTGTTTCCATTCTTGCGCTCATAAACGACCAAGGCCAGCGCACAAGATATTGGTTCGATGAAGCTAACCAAGATTTGCTTGTCTGTACGGATGACCCTGGCGTTGCTCCTCGGGACTGTAAATATAATTCAGGAAATTACATAAGCGTAAAACCGGACTCTGTTTCATTCACCCGTGTACAGTTTTTTATAAATCCAATTGCCGATCCAGGATATCGTGGAGCTGCTATTCCTTGCTCAAACTCCGAGGCCTGTACATGCTACCGAGATTCTAGTCCCTCCGGCAGTGGTCATTTGGCGAATGATCCAGTTGAAGGCGGATGCCCCGACTGGACGAGTGGATATTGCTCGGCTACAAATTACTGCGCTGTGCCGAATGCCCAGCCGACCGTTACAACCGCGCTTGAGATAGAAGGAACCGGACTTTCCGCAGGGCATGTTCGCGTGCCTTTGCAATTTACCGCAACATCACGTATTTATGACCGTTAAGCTACCGCAGAACAAACATCCGCAAGGCGTCACATTACTTTTGGTCATGTTGATACTTTCGATTGTTTCAAGTGTTGCGTTGGCAGTTACATTTTTAATCGTACGGCAATTTGAACAAGGCACGGACGTTAGAAAAGCAATTGAAGCGCAGGATGTCGCAGACACAGGCGTTGAGAAAATATTATATGAAGTGAAAAGTAAGCGAGCTGGCTCCGCAAATACTTTTGTGAATGATTTGAAAACTGATTATATTTGTGACGATCCACTCAACAAAGGGATTCTTGAGAATGGTGAGTTTTGTGTTGATCCTGAAGCGTCGTATGAATATGAAGATCAACTGCAAACTTCTTTGCAGGAGAATGAAAATGTCACACTGGATTTGTTTGATCCAGCCGGTCCGGGCGGTGATGAGGTAACAGCCATCGACATATCAGGGTCTGCTGATTCGGGCGCATGGATTGAGGTTTCATGGATTGGGTGGACTGTTGAAGATGGATCATTTACATATTTGCCATCGACGACAAAACAGTATTTCCGAGGAAGCGAAATTTTATCCACAAAGCGATTGATTTTTAAAAAGACAGCCGTCGATCATGGAGACTCATCGAACGTATATTTTGTAAACAATCCATTTGTGACTGGCTTAGAAAATTTAGGCCAATGCACTGACAACCAATTGGAATCTCAAGGGTGTCTTACTACAACCGATGCAACACCAGTCAATTACATTGTGCGCATTAAGGCTTTATTTGGCGATGTGCCCGATTTAGCAGTGAAAGCGTACACGAATTGTGTTGGGTCTGACGCGTGCCCAAATCCAGTTTCGGTCGGCTTGCCTGCACGCGTCGCGGTGAAGGTTATTGGCAGAACGTCAGACGTATTGCAGGCCGTTCAACTTTCGATCCCATGGAAGTTTTCGCTTGCTGGGCTTTATGATTACGCGTTACTTTCTACAGGAAAATTAGAAAAATCACTTTCCGCGAACCCTGGATTTTATAGCACGGGTACCATCCAGGCTGAGCAAGGAATTCAACTTACGGACTATTCCATTGCGGCGTTACCAAACACACAACCAGATGTGCCATTTCAATGCAGTGAAAGTGATTGTGCTGCATGGACAAGTTCATGGGTAACGGTGAATAAAAATACCGGAGACAATGCTTCGACACAGAAAGTCCGTTGCGCATTTGAGCCCGATATTGACGCATCTGGTGGGGCGACCTGTGGGTTTGATGATGAGTCTGGTCGTATGTCGTACAGCTTATCTAGTTTCGATTTGGGGGAAGCAACAAATCCACAAGGCGTTACCTATCGTAAATCATATTACCTAAATTATCGCGCACGGCTTTCTGCGTCTTCACTCAATGAGGCGATGGAAATTTACTATTGCGATACAAATGACAATTGCTACAAGGTGCAACAGACACTTGATGAAGGAACTGGTACTTACCCTTCTAGCTTGTACCCAAATCGTGATAAAGATGGGTGGGCAACGTGTAGCGCGCTTGTGTCATTGAAATCTGACGACACGTTGCAATTCCGCGCAAATCCGAATTATGTTCCTAATACGGACGAGCAAAGCCCGCATCTTGATTGGTTTAATATTTCCACTGTGGCATTTGTTGGTCAAAATAATTGTACATTCACGCCGGTTACGTATTCGAGAGACTCGTATGCTTTTCCAGTTACCGCGGGAACGCAAATAGTAAATACGTGTGATCAAAGGTCAGTAACTTTGACCGATCGTTGTGATGTATGGACGGGCTGGTTTGGGTATCACCGCGTAGCACACCAATACAATGGATCTACCATCCCGTCCTATTCGTGCAATAAGACGTTAGGGACATGTTCCCTTGAAAGCAGTAATACCTCACTGGGCATTGAAGTCGGATTTACCTATCCTTTGCAATATGAGACTACTCCAGGTACGTTTTCACCAAAAATTGCCGAAGGTGATTATTATGTAACCGTGAAAGGTGTTTTAAACCTTAATGCAGGAAACCAAAATCAGAATGATAATTTTATTTTTGATATTGGGAATTTTTTGGATAATCAAAGTACATCACCAATGGGCATTAGCAATTATGCCACGAAATATCTGCCTGGATTGAATTATTTAAATATGTATCGAGCGCAAGGGCCATATGGACCCTTGCCATTAGGTGATGGAACAGCTGGCGGTGGCGCAAATGGATGTGTGCTTCCAAAACAGATGCGAGTGATTTCAGGCAACGCCGCTTCTATTACGATAAGTGACTCAGATAGTAGTTTAAAGCCGACTCTTGATATTGATTCATTCACTCTTTCTCATACCCCGCCGAAAGATTCATCGGGGAATTATGTACCATTGTGCCCAATGTTGAGTGGTACCCCAAGCGCGCAATGGATACAACCATCCACATCGAATAGTTTTTTTGCGCCACTCACCGGGCCAAACACAAGCCCGCCCGCGATATTTTTCAAAGTTAACGGTGAAGCAGCTCAAGGCTCAACCATAATCGATCACATAGAAGCGCATGCAACAATGGAGGCCGCGCCATTTACTGATTATATTTTGGATCCAATTAGCCCGCCAGATGTAGTGAATCCATTTCGTTTCATTTGGCCGTATAGTGCTGACCCATGGTCCCCAATCCCACCAGACGGCCAATATACTTTATCGGCCGTTGCGGTCGACGCAAATGGTTTTACAACAAACCCACCAACGACTATCACGGGCGTTACCATCGATACCCTAAAACCACAGGTATCAGCAAGTTATGTGGGTGAAAATCCGTTTAAAGAGGAAGTAATAGATGGGGTAACACACATCAAAACCACAGTTACCGCAACGGATCTAAATGGTATCTCAAATATGTATGTGTATTCAGTCGCCGAAAATCGAATTGTCGCGTATTGTAACCCGCCATCGGGGACGTATCCTAGTACATTTAACTGTAATGTTGACTTTGTTCCACAGGCGTCACCTTGGGATCAAGGAAGTTTCTCAGTGATTGCAAACGACAGGGCGGGTAATAATAATTCAAAGTCTTATTATTCCGATACTGCTGCGCCAACAGTGGATCCGTTTGTTATCACCCAAACTGGTCCAAATCCAGACGGCTCATATACTGGGACAGTTACAATTACAGCTACGGATACAAATCCAGTTGGCACAGGTAGCATTAAAAAGATACAGCTCTACTCGGGCATTGAAGCTGGGTATGTGGGCTCGGCGTGCGATTATTCTACCCCATACAACACGTCAGAGTCGTGTGGCATTGTCTTCTATACCCTCTATCCACTTAATAATGGCGATTTTTATGGATACGCAATTGATGCGAACGGGAACGTGGGTTCATATCATTTCGATCTAGATACGCAAAATCCGACATACTCCTTTTTCACGGGGGATGGTACGCCCGTGGCTTCTAAGACTACATATAAAGATACGGTTACCATGCGCGCGACTGTTGCGGATGCACAGTCGGGACTTGATTATGTTGAAATGTGGACTTATCGGTTAGGGTCCGGAGGGATTCATACCAACTACACCCCAATCGGTACATGTGATTATAACGGAGAGAATTCAGCAACTTGCCAGATTTCCTGGAACGTTGACGCGCTTTCAGGTACTTCGCGTATTTGGCCGCTTGGTATTGGATATTATATTGAGTTGCGAGTTCGGGATGTTCGCGGACGCATGATTTCACCTTCATGGGGACCGGTCGAGATAATCAATTAGCGCATTGGCGTTACGATTAAACCATCATCGTTGACCGTAACTTTGAGCCAGTGATAGTCGGCAGAAAAAATTGACGCAAAAATATCCTGCGGAGGCTGTCCACCACCACCCGAAATATAATCAGGAATACTATGGTTCGTATTTGTGTTGTCGTGAATAATAAATGGAAATTCCAAATAAGTGTGAATGTGTCCGTTGAAAATCGCTGTAATATCGTATTTTGAAATGATTGTTTGGAATATTTCGTTTGATGCGCGAGATGTTTTTGTTTCGTCATCCCCGAGCGTCGCAGCAAGCGGATAATTGAAGGGGCGGTGGTAAGCGAGAATTATTTTTTTTCCATTTGCAGATTGTAAATCTTTTTCAAGCCAATCCAATTCAGTGTCACTGAACCCAACTTTTCGTTCTGCGTTATCGAGAAGCACAAGATGGATTTGCTTAAAGTCAATGCTTCTCGGGATTGTACCAAACGCTTCCATGAAAGCGGTCTGATCCGGGTCATCGTAGGTGTCATGGTTTCCTGGGATAGCATAAAACGGTACCCGCAGATTGAAAGTTTGTTGAAACGTAACCAGCTCATCGATTTCTGCTTTTCCGCCGTTTGCGACAAGATCACCTACGTGCAGCACAAACGCTACGTCCGGATCTTTTGCGATTTGTCCGAACAATCTAGTGTATTCGCTGTTTATGCCTTCATTGTCTCCAATGACCGCGAATGTCGTAGTATTTGTCTCCTTTGATTCTTTCTTGCCAGAAAAAAGGTTGATTGTACAGCCAATGAGAAAAAAAAGCGCTATAATAGAGAGGAAGAGTATTTTTTTCATAATGAGTCTTAAGGGTAGCAAATTTACTATGACAGAAAAAGAGGCGCATCGTAGAATAGAGAAACTCCGCGCAGAAATCAATCATCATCGATACCTGTATCACGTGCGTGATCGGCAGGAAATTTCTGACGCGGCGTTGGATTCCTTGAAGCACGAGCTTGATGTGCTTGAAAAACAGTTTTCGCAATTCATTACACCTGACTCGCCAACGCAGCGAGTCGGCGGTTCCCCACTAAATAAATTTATAAAGGCGCCGCACGATGTTCGCATGATGTCATTAAATGATGTTTTTAGTTTTGAAGAACTCGCGGAATGGGAAACACGGGTTAAGAAACTACTTGGAAGAACGCCTGGTTATTATGCCGAGTTAAAAGTTGATGGACTTGCCATGAGTCTCACGTATGAAAATGGCCAGTTGGTTCGTGCGGCAACTCGTGGCGATGGACGTATTGGTGAAAACGTCACCGTCAATGCTCGCACGATTGAGGCTATACCATTGCGACTCATAGACTATACAAAAAAATACCCCCAGGCCCCGAAACGAATCGAAATCAGAGGAGAGGTATATATGTCAAAAAAACAATTTAAGTCGTTGAACGTCGAGCAAAAGAAAAAAAATCTTGAGCCGTTTGCAAATCCACGAAACGCCGCAGCCGGCACAGTGCGCCAGCTTGATCCACGCATAACAGCATCGCGCAAGTTATCATTTCTTGCGTACGAATGCGCCTCTGAGATTGGAGTTGATTTGCATTCTGACATCCATGTGTTTTTGCAGGACATTGGTTTTCCAAGTGGTGTTTTGCTGAATCGAATATGTAAAGACATACAAGAGGTTGAAATGTTTCATGCGCAAACAACAAAAATTCGTGATTCACTAGATTTTTGGGTTGATGGCGTTGTTGTAAACGTAAATTCGATTGCTGATTTTCGCACAGTAGGATTTGTTGGAAAAGCTCCGCGTGGCGCTGTTGCCTACAAGTATCCAGCTGAACAGGCAACGACGATTGTTGAAGACATTGGTATCCAGATCGGTCGGACTGGCGTGTTGACACCTGTCGCGCATTTGCGTTCCGTGCAAGTTGCAGGCACAACCGTTTCTCGCGCGACACTTCATAACGAAGACGAGATAAAACGACTAGGTCTTAAAATTGGTGATACGGTAATCGTTGAAAAAGCCGGAGACATTATACCAGACGTTGTTGGGGTATTACCGAGCTTGCGCACAGGGAAAGAAAAAAAATTTCACATGCCGACACACTGCCCAATGTGCAATTCGAAAGTGGTGAAGAAACCGGGAGAGGTGAATTGGTATTGCGCTAACGCAAAATGCTTTGCTATTCAGCAGGAGCAACTAGAACACTTTGTTTCAAAAGCGGGGTTTGATATTGAGGGATTGGGTCCGAAAATTTTAGAGCAACTCAGAGCCGCTGATTTAGTGAAAGCTCCTGCGGATTTATTTATATTAACACGCGAGGATCTTGAACCTCTCGAACGGTTTGCGGAAAAATCCGCTGATAATTTACTGCAGGCAATCAGAGAAAAAAAGACCATAGCGTTCCATCGCTTCATTTACGCGCTCGGCATACGACACGTAGGTGAGCAAACTGCTCGAGCACTCGCGGATCATTTCGGATCCATAAAACGACTCCTCGCCGCGACGCAAGAAGAACTGCAAGCTGTGCCTGATATTGGAGATGTTGTCGCGCAATCATTGCACGCATATTTTCGATCTACTGACGGTGAACAGCAAGTATCTTCATTGCTTTCACACATTACTCACATTACCCATAACAAATCCACACAACAAAAGGAAGGTCGGCTAATCGGCAAAACAGTTGTCGTAACAGGGACTCTCAAGCACTACTCACGAGACGAGGCAAAAGAAGCAATACGGGCCGCGGGTGGTAAATGGTCCTCATCAGTGAGCAAAAAAACACATTACGTTGTCGCGGGCGCAGATTCGGGATCAAAAGAAAAAAAAGCTCGTGATGTAGGTGTTCAAATTATCAATGAAGCGACATTTGAGCAATTGCTTGGAAAAACGAAAAACTCATGATAGAGTACAAAGCATGCAGTTCCAAGATGGCGACATAAAAAAACTGGCGGATCTTTCCCGAATTACGCTAACCGAGCATGAATTGGGGTTGTTTCGAGATCAACTGACCAGCGTGCTCGCGTATGTTGAACAGATAGCCACCGTTGATGTTTCGGGCGTTCACACACCATTTTCAGCAGAAGTACGCTTACGCGCTGATACACCAGAAAAATCAACCGCTACAAATAAAGAGTTAATGAACGCAGCGCCCCACGTAGAAGAGGGGCATATTAGTGTCTTAAGTGTGAAATAAATGAAGTGGCAGACAGTTGCCGGCGCACGCGCAGGCCTCACGCAGAAATCATTTTCGTCGCTTGAGCTTGTAGATTTTTATCTCGAGCGTATCACAACCCTTGATCCATCAATCAATAGCTTTCTTTTGGTTCGACGTGAGCAGGTACAAGAAGAGGCGCGGATTGCAGATGAGCGAATCCAGAAAGGGAACGCGCGTCCACTTGAAGGTATTCCGTTTGCCATTAAAGATAATATGACATTGAAGGGCGAGCTTACTACAGCGGGTTCAAATATTTTGAAAGAGTATTCCGCTGTCTATACGGCAACTTCAGTACAGAGACTCCATGATGCTGGAGCGATTTTTTTGGGCAAAACAAATATGGATGAATTTGCGATGGGTTCGTCAACAGAGCATTCGGCGTTTGGGTCGACAAAAAATCCGCACGACTTGACGCGTGTCCCTGGTGGCTCCTCGGGCGGTTCAGCGGCCGCCGTTGCCGCGGATTTGTGCGCAGCAGCGCTTGGTTCAGATACAGGTGGATCAATAAGACAGCCTGCGAGTTTTTGCGGTGTTGTCGGTTTTAAGCCGACATACGGTCGAGTGTCGCGTTTTGGTTTGATTGCCATGAGTTCCTCATTAGATCAAATTGGTCCACTAACAAAAACAGTCGAGGACGCAGCGATTGTCTATGAAGCTATCGCGGGTGAAGATCCACGCGACGCGACTTCAGCGACAAAAAAAGTTGCAAAGAGTCACATTAAGACAAAAACATTTTTGAAAGGAAAACGGTTTGGAATTCCCAAATCATTTTTAGGATATGAAATAGATTCGTCCGTACAAAGCGCGTTTGATCAAGCTGTTACAGGTCTTCGTGCGGCTGGGGCAGAGGTACAAGAGGT
>Ga0066650_10000264_pt1 | contig 16705 bp, 8 predicted proteins | sample CryGey092014_all_FD_59539 | JGI IMG/M metagenome (GOLD analysis project Ga0066650, IMG submission 59539) | Groundwater microbial communities from aquifer - Crystal Geyser CG23_combo_of_CG06-09_8/20/14_all | ecosystem: Environmental > Aquatic > Deep subsurface > Groundwater | place: USA: Utah...
TGATCTCCTTTCTGGTTTGGTTGTCGTCGATGACTTACCCTACCAGAAGGGAGTTTTTTCTTAATTCAGCAGGTTTGAAGACTTTTGCAAGAGGCTCTATGGTAATATCAGCTTGCGACCGAGGCCTGTGCATATATGCTTGCGCCTTCAAGAAAGTAGGGAAGGGGTGTCGAAATCAATAAAACTGTTAGAGCTTGTGTGTTTCTGATCAGGTGGGTGTTGCCAGGCTTTGCCTTGCTGTTGCTGGCCTCCTGCTCAGGCAAGAACGGGCTGCAGCCTGTGCTGACAGGGCCGGTGCATACGATCGAACTGGCCAGTCTGGAAGTGGATAGCATCCTGATGATACGCCAGTTGAATCCGGTTTTTATGATTATGGGAAGTTCGGGTATGTTGCTGGATAACATAGTCGTTGCACAAAACAGCGCCAGTTACGAGAGGGAGGCTGGTCAGGTTCATGATGCCTGCACACAGCTATTCAGGCAGACGTTGAAGCAGGAAGTCGCCTCGATGGGGTACACGTTGCATGCTTCGGGCAGAAAGTACTGGGACTACTTCAAGCCTAGTCAGCAGGCTTTGCGCCATCGGACGGATGGTATCTTGCGGATTCGCTTTAAGCAGGTTGGTTTTGTTTCAAGCGGGCTGGAGAGTGATTATATTCCTTCTGCATATGTATCTGCCGAATTGATCCAGCCGGACACACGCGAGGTGCTTTACAGGGATCGATTTGCTATTGGTATGGATGATTCTGTTGTTAAAATGGCGTCAGTGCTCGAGGGGAAAATAAATCAGCTGACGCTGTCGGGTCCCGGTGTTTCCTATGCAAGCGTGAAAGAGCTGTTGGCTCACCCTCAGGAGAGTCGTGATGCGCTGGCACGGCTGACTGTTGCTGCTGCCCGGCATGTGGCCATGGGGTTGCGCGGAAAGCGTGGGGTACCGCAGCTGCTGGCATACGAGCCTGCGGTGATTGATCAGGCGCCGGCTATGCCGTCGTTCAATGTGATGAGAGAGAAGATGCGGCGTTGATGCGAGTCGAGCAGGCCATCATAGTGGCTGCATGGCCGTCGCGTTGGGATATAAGTGTATATTGCTATAATTTTTTCGGTTTCTTCAGGTGGTCTCGGGCTGATTAGCAGGTGAAATACCATGGGATATGTGTGGGTATGTAGCGGTGGCCCGGTCGCAAGCGCGCATCGATCAATGCGGGATTGTGTGCTATGCTCAGATTCGACTTGCAGTAAATCAGGCGTGAAAGGCCGGGGTTGCTTGAGAGCTATATAGAAAATCATTGCTATTGCTTGCGTTATTAGTAATTTATGCTGCTTGAAAATTGGATTGGAAGTTTAATCAGGGGTGGGTGTTATGAAATCATATCATGTGATGGCTAATTTTGCGCGGCGAGTGCTGCTTGCAGCTTGTCTGCTACTGTTTTCGCAGGCTGCTTTTGCTGACATCGGTGACCGACTAGAGGTGTCAGAAAGCCAGTCTGTCCTGTTTGCAGGCCCTTCGTTGACGGCGTCCCGACTGGTTTCGCTGAGTCCCGGTGAGCAGATGGTCGAGATGGAGCGTCAAAGCGGGTGGGTGTTTGTATCGTTAAAACGTACTGGGGACCAGGGCTGGGTTCAGTCCGGTTCGGTTCGCAAGGCTTCGGCCACTAAGATTAGCACGGCACCTGCAAAGCAGGTATCGACAAAGTCCGTTGCCTCAAAGTCTGATCGCAAGAGCAGGTCCGCTGCGCGGAAGAGCAATGCGAAGGTTATTGTGAAGGATATTCCTGACCCGGTCGTAGCTGATCCGGAGACCCCCTTCGCTACCCGTAAGGTTTCCCTGGAGGACATGGGCTTCCGTGAAGGCATCATGTTTGAAGGTGCAACCGTGGCACATGCAACCACCTTCTTTTTCCCTGCGCCGCTGGATTCCCGCATTACCAATGGCACATTGCGTCTGCTGTTTCGTGCGTCTCCCGATCTGCACGAGTTTGCCAACCTTCGCGTTTCCATCAATGATATTCCCTATAAGCAGATAGAGCTTCCGAAGGATGCAGGCATGCATGAAATGGATCTGCTGTTGCCCTCTTCAGCTTTCCGTGGAGAACTGGTGAAGGTGACCGTCAGTGCCGTGCTGCCGATGTCGGACGATCGCTGCTTTGATGATCGACTGAGCAATGTGTTCCTGCATATTATGCCGGAGTCATCGCTGGCTATTTCCTACCAGCCGTTTGAGAGATCCATCCGTGATGCATGGCGTTTGTTGCCTCAGAAGGTGACGATCAGTATTTCAGGCGGGCAGTTGAGTAAGGAGCAGTTTGCTTCGACGCTGGCTGTGATGGCGCTGCTGGCGGACAAGGGCAAGCAGGTGGAGCTGGTTCGCTTGCCTGCTATCGGTGATATTATCGTGGCGCCGAAGGCTGCGCTGACAGGCTTGGACGGCGATAGTGCGGACCTCACCCGCACCGGTGATGATAATCTTATGCTTGTACATTTTAACGGCCGTTCAGCAATTGTACTGACAGACCCTTTTGATGTGCAGCCGATGTACCTGCTGGATGATAACTGGAAAATACTGGCTGCAGGTGATCGTTATCGCGTTTACAGGCCCGACAGCCTGCGGGCGCATGGTGGCTTGCTGGGCACTGAAGGTGAGGCCGGATTTTACTCACTGCCACTCTCCACGCTGGGGATGAATACGGAAGTCAAATACCTTACCCGGGAAGTCAGCTGGCGGACAATGATCAGCCCCTTCTCGCTACCTATGGGTACAGAGCCGGATTTCATCAACCTGGAAATCGTGGCGCCGGTTCGCTGGAAGGACGATCCGAATTATGAGCTGTATGTTTTCCTGAATGACGTACTGGTAAAATCCGCACGTCTTGCCGATACCGGCATGAAACAGCATTTTACGATTAACCTTCCGTCCGAATATCAGAAGCAGTTCAATGAGATTCGTGTGGTTGTGCAGCACGATATCGAAGAGGGTGACTGCCATGGTGTGATGCCGAGTGATTATGTGCAGGTTACGCCGGACAGTGCTCTGGTTGTGAAAAAGCAGTCGACCGGCACACCTGCCAGATTTGCTGACCTGTCCAGATACTTCCTCTCCGGTTTCGATACCTATATGGATACCTCCTATCTTGCTCACCCCGATCAGGTATTGCATCTGATGGCGCGACTGGCGGCTGACTTCCCGCTGGTCATCGATCAGAACCGCTTGCACTTCGTCGCTCCATCCGAAGTGATCAATCCGGAAGGTCCATTTGTTGCAGTTGGTCACTTTGCGATGGATCAGAGTATTGAAGCACCGGTCCGGTTTGATAAGGGGCATGTCAAGATTCAGACTCCGAAGGGCGATTCCTACTTTGATGTCAGCAACCTGACCAAGGTGACAGTGGCTGAAATCGTCAGGGCGCCATCATCCTTCGGTTTGTGGATTGTACCTGCCGACAATACCGAGTTGCCGGTGACAAATCGTCTGGAACTTGCCGAGGATAATGTCGCATTCATTGATTCACAGGGTGTGATCAAGACCATGAACAGCTCGGAGCCATCGCTGGCTCAGGTTTATTATCCGGATGCGGAAGACTGGTTCGATGTGCTGGGTAAATATAAATTCTGGCTGATGGTGGCGCTGTGGTTCCTGTTGACGATGGTTGTTGTCTACCTCTACCGCATGTCCAGAGCAAATAAGGCTGCCCGTGAGGATGATGATGCATTCTATGCAGCAGAAGAGATGAAGAGTCAGCAGGCGGCCCATGATATGGGTGATTCGCTGGATCATCTTGATGAGCGCAGGTAAGCACTCTTATGACTCAGACGGGAGGGGCTGCAAAGCTTCGAATTGGTGAGTTGCTGGTGAGCCGTGGGCTCATCAGCAACGAACAACTCGAGCAGGCGCTTGCGCGGCAGCAACGGGAAGGCGGCCCCCTGGGGCACATCATTCTATCCTCTCATATGGTCGGCACGCTTGATTTTTATGATGCGCTGACTGATCACTTCAGGCGAGGACGTATAGGCGACCTGCTCGTTGAAAAGGGTATGCTGAGTGAGGAGAAACTGACTGAAGCCATTTACATTCAGGGTGAGTGGGGGAGTCGGCTCGGTGATATTATCCTGGCAAAAGGCTGGGTTAGTCCTTATGCCATGGGGCAGACGCTGGCTGATCATTTCGACAAGCCACATGTGGACCTGATGCAAAACAGGCCGGATATTCGACTGCTTGATCGCAGCAAGCTCTCGGTCTATTCGGAGAAGCTGTTTATGCCTTGGCGTCGCGAAGGCGGCCTGCTGAAGGTGGCTGTGGTCGATGTGACGCCTGAGTTGCTGAAGCTCGTTGATGAAACGGTTGGCGAGCCGTTCGATTTTATTGTGACGTCAAAGTTTGATATTATCTGGCTGTTGCAGGAGATCGGTGGCAGCTACTACAGTGAGAAAGCAGTGCATGAGCTGGCCAATACGCTGCCTCAGTACTCCGCCTCAGAAGTGTTCACCTCCAAGCAGTTGCTGTTCCTGTTTGTCTGGATGACGTTGTCCGTAATAGTTCTTGCTATCTGGCCGATCCCGTCACTGGTCATACTGAATCTCAGCATATCCCTTTTTCTGTTTTTGAACTTTGGCCTGCGTATGGTGCTCGGCTGGGTCGGGGGAGAGAAGCATTTTGATCAGTTTGTGACGGATGAAGAGGTGCTGGCTCTGGATGACCGGGATCTGCCTGTCTATACCGTCCTGCTGCCGATGTTCCATGAGGCAGCTACCCTGCCCAATATTGCACAGGCACTGCGTACGCTCGATTATCCGCTCTCCAAGCTCGATATCAAACTGATATTGGAGCAGGAGGATGATGAAACGATCAATGCAGCCAAGGAACTGGGACTGGAAGGCATTTTTGAAATCATCCGTGTGCCTGAATCGTTGCCCCAGACAAAGCCAAAGGCCTGTAATTATGCACTGCATTTCAGCCGCGGTGAGTTGGCGACTATTTATGATGGCGAGGATGCACCGGAGCCGGATCAGCTGAAAAAAGCAGTAATAGCCTTCCGAAAATCTCCGGCCAATACCGCGGTGATTCAGGGGCGACTAAACTATTTCAATGTGGCCGAGAACTGGCTTACGCGTATGTTTACCATGGAGTACTCTCTGTGGTTCGACTTTTATCTGCCGGCTCTGGATGCATTGCACATTCCAATCCCACTGGGTGGGACATCCAATCACTTTAAAATGGACATTTTGCGCGAGATGGGTGGCTGGGATCCCTACAATGTGACCGAGGATTGCGATCTTGGTGTGCGCTTGACTCAGGCCGGTCACAGGGTTGGTGTCATGAACTCCACCACGTTTGAAGAGGCGAATAATTCGATTCCAAACTGGATTCGCCAGCGCTCGCGCTGGCTGAAAGGCTATATGCAGAGTTATCTGGTGCATATGCGAACGCCAATCAAGCTCTATGGCGAGTTGGGGCATGTAGGTTTCTGGGGATTTCAGTTTTTTATCGGTGGTACGATTGTCAGTGCGTTACTGACGCCTGTGCTGTTTCTGATGTACATACTCTGGCTGGTTACCAGTACCATGGTCTTTGATCCTTATTTTCCATCCTTTGTTTTGTATATTACCCTGTTCAATCTGCTGGTTGCCAACGGCATGCTGGTTTACCTGTTTATGCTCAGTGGATTTAAACGCAGGTATTTCGGCCTTATTCCATGGGCGTTGACCGTACCATTTTACTGGGTGCTGCAATCATGGGCCGGCTATAAAGGGCTGTGGCAGCTGATTCATAATCCGTTCTACTGGGAAAAGACACATCATGGATTAACCACGTTCGAGGTGACGCATGATGTGACTGCCGGCCAGCCCGGGAAACCAAAAGTATGAGGATGCGCATGATTCGGCCGCATAGCGTTGCAAATACGTTCGTGCTGGTATCTGTTACGTTGCTGATGGTAGGCATCACTATCTGGCTACTTTCCAACGGGTTTCAGTTTGAGGGCGCTACCCAGCGTTGGGCAACCGTCGTTGGTGCGCTGGGATCAAGCGATGTCCTGTTGGAAAACCTGAACTTTTTGCAGCCGCATCTGCCGCTGTATGTGCTGATACCGTTCTATTATATTCCGAGTCTGGATACGGGGGCTGCTCCCTATCTGGTGTCCGTGCTATCAGCCGCCATCCTGCTGTTTATGTGGGATCGTGACTTGAGGGAAGTGGAGATCAGCACTTTCAGGCATGCATTGCTGGCCATCCTGATTGTGATCCATCCTGCATTTTTATGGGCGGCCACATCCGGTGGCTATCTTGTTTTGAGTATGATTACATTTTATATGCTCTACCGTAGTGCACAGCACATTATTACCGAGCATGATATTCACTCATACATTTCTCTGGCTGTTGTGTTCCTGTTCTTTTTCTTTATCGACGGATCGGCCATTTTTATCTTTGTGGCCCTGCTGCCGCTGCTCGTGGTGATTGCGCCCCTTCGCACCATTATGGTGTCGCCAGCGAGTCTTTACCTGATTGTCGGTACCCCGTTCGCATTTGCCGTGGCCACCTGGGGCTACATGAACTGGATTTTTGAAGGGGATTTTCTCTACTTTATTACCAATGCGGACTCGGCGTTTATGGGCGGTATGTTGCATATACAGGAGTATCCCTGGTTGCAGCAGTACGGTGGGCAGTTTTTCATGCCAATGATTGCAGCAACCGGCTATATGTTAATCGCCTATCCGGTATCCATCTATCTGCTGCTGGACACGATGAATAACAGTTATCGTTTTCGCGCCTCCTTTGTGTTGCTGCTGCATCCACTTATCGTGATCGGTATTGCCACCAGCCAGTATTACCTGAAGCATCCATTTGAAATTCTGGGGCTGATCAGTGCCGGCGTGATGGCCGAGTTAACCTTCATTAAAATGCAGACCAAGCGTGAGTTTGTGCTGCTGGTAGTGTTTCTGATTGTCAGTAGTGCCGGCGGATGGTGGCTATTTGCGCAATCTGGCAACCCGCAGATGCAGCAGTGGATGCAGGCACTGCAGGGGGATCTGCATCTCAATGCCGAGGAAGATGCTGATCTGGCTGTCGGGCTTTGGCTGAAGCATAATCGCCAGCCGACCATGCTTTATGATCGCGATGCCTTCAGGGTTATTGCAGCCAGAGGCGATGCAAAGGATTTGCAACTCTCCTTTTCCAGAGACTTCAAAATGCATGTGCGTGAGCGCATCCCGAATGTGGCGCAGATTGCCGTACCTGATCCGGGAACCATTCGCGGCCGTCGTGATCGCCTGAATATCCGTTATCCGCACCTGTATGAGCACGGTATGAAAGGTTTCAGGCTGGTATATGACCATCTGGGCTGGCGTGTATACAGGCAGAATCATGTTTAATCGGCGATTGCTCATGCTGGTAGCAGTGTTGGGGCTGATATTGTCCGGCTGCGCAAGCCAGGGCGGGCTGCAGAATGTCTCCATGAAACGGGGCTTTAATGTGATGCAACATGCATCCATGTCATGGGCGAATCCGCAGGCGCGCAAGTCACTGAAGCAGATGGCATCAACCGGTGCCAATGCAGTTGTACTGATCGCTTTTCTCAAGCAGTCCAGACCTGATTCGGTGGATGTACTGCACTCCGACGCGGTATCGTTTGGTGAGTTAAAAAAAGCGATTGCATATGCCCATGATTTAGGTCTGTACACTGTACTGAAGCCGCAAATGCTGGTGCCGGGTTCGTGGGCGGGCGATATCAACCCCGGCAATACCGAGGCGTGGCGGCAATGGTTTGAAAGCTATTCACGTGAATTGATTGCTTTTGCACGCTTTGCTGCCGAGCAGGACGTGCAGGCACTGGTGATTGGCACTGAGCTGGTGCATGCCCGCGATCAGGTAGTCTGGCCGGAGCTGATTCGTCAGGTGCGTATGGTTTACTCCGGAAAAATAACCTATGCCGCGCATAATCTGGAAGGGGTTAAAGCATACCCTTACTGGCACCTGCTGGACGCTGTGTCACTGACTTATTATCCGTCACTGGGCAATAGCGGCAGGCGGGAAGAGATGCAATTGCATGTGGATCAGGCCGTCGCGGATCTTCAGCAGGCAGCGTCAGTTTATAAAAAACCGCTGTGGGTACTGGAGTTCGGTATGCCATCGGCAAGCGGTGCCTCTGCACGGCCCTGGGAGTGGCAGCACCTGCATCATGCCCGTGTCGATTTGAGCGTGCAGAAAGATGCGCTGGACATCTGGCTGCATGCATTGGATAAGCCGTGGATTGACGGCATATTTATTTGGGTCTGGTACAGCGATTATAAGCCAGGGCGAATAAATGATGCGGATTATACGCCCCAGAATAAGCCGGCGGAACGCGTTATCCGCCGATTTTGGAGTTAACAGGTGGTAGTTATGAGATGTAATACCGTATGCTGGTCCGTGCGCAGACTGCTAGGAGGTATGATCATGGCTCTGTTTGCTGTCATTGCGCCGGCACAGGCGGGCGTGGGCATGCTGGATCAGGGGACATCGTTGTATAATGCGAATGTAAGTTTTACCGGCGGCAACAAGCACTGGAACGCACAACGTCAGGTGCTTACATCGATTTGTAAACGCAGGAATGCCAGTCTGTTACAGGGCTATGAGTATGGTTACTCCTACTTCCATACCATTTTTGCCAGTGTAAATTTTGCTTATCGGAAATGCGGTCAGGTGAAACCTGTGCCGGGTGTTAATGTGGTTTCCGGTCAGGCTGTTGGTGTTGGCGATGTACAGTTGGGTGTGCGTACGCGTTTTAATCACCGCGGTACGGCAGCCTGGGAAGCGCTGTTAATTATCCCGACAGGTTATGATAATACAAATCCGTCACGACTGGGTCGTGGGTCACTTGGTCTGGGGCTGGGGCTGAAGTTCTCATCTGATGTGCCCCGGGCACTGGTGAAACGGAGTTCATGGGGTTGGAAGCTGGGCACGCAATATACCTACTTTTTTAGTGGCAAGGGAAATAGTCTGAGTTCCACCGCTGCGGTACAATACGCTGTTACCGCTACTGATTTTCAACAAGTGGGCGACTTCTTTGAACTGGGTTTCGGACATAGTGTCACTTTTGCCCGCAGCGGTGTTCAACAACAGATATTTTTCAACCAGGTGCCGAGCAGTATGACCAGTGCGGACCGACTGGATGTACAATTGCAGTACAGCCATTCATTTGTCGGTACAGGATGGTCCACAAGTGTGCATGCAGGCAAGGCTATAGTCGGACGGAATAATCCAGTCGACTTCTTTGCAGGCGCGGGCTTGAGCTATCGTTGGAGAGAGTAGTTCATGAATCGTAAAAGCATTCTGGTCAGTGCGCTGCTGCTTGTGGTGGTCACTGCGAGCGCGCTGTATGCAGCCGAGGGGGACAGGTACACTGTGCTTGATGCCTCCAGCTTGCGAGATGGGCCGGATAGCGCCTACGCGGCCGTGGCGACCCTTTCAGCGGGCGATCAGGTTACCGAGGTAGCTAGAAAGGGCGACTGGATTAAAGTGAGAGCTGCTGCCGGCAAGGCGGATGGATGGTTGTATGCCGCAACAGTAGAGCGCTTGCCTGTGGCAGCGACCGCCATAGCGGATACTGCGCAGTCGCCGGCTGTGACGGTGGGTGCGGATATTGATAAGGCAGCCCCCGCGATTGTGACTGCTCCAGCTGCAGCCCCTGCCACAATGTTGTGGGATGATGCCGTTTTTGGCCGCAGGGATGTGGCTTCCGCTGCAAACAGTGCTCAGCCCCAGCCCCCGTTGCAGGAAAAAACAGTACCCGTTGCTGCTGTGAGCGCATCAACTACGACAAACGATAGTTCAGAACCAGTAGCAACAATGACCCCAGGCGAAAGTGCAGCGACACTGGATATGGTTGCTCATGACAGGATGCAGACTGTTATGGCTGCAGATGTGCTTGGCGCAGACCAACCCGCGATGAAAACAGCCGCAGTGCAGGAGCCCGTCCAGCAAACCAGGCAGATGGTAGTGGGCGATCATATGGCAGTTGCTGATCAGGCACCGCCGGTTGATGTGGTCACGTCATCGAGTGAAGAGCCCGCTGTAGTGACTGCGACTGTCGAGCCGGTTGAGCAACCTGTTCCTGTTGAGCCTGCAGTGATGAGTAGCCCCCCCGGGTTGGAAGTCGTAGGCGATGGCAGCGGACAGCAGATTGCACTGGCTGAAATGCCGGTTGAGCCAGTGATAGTTCCGGCTCCTACAGCGTCCTCAGCTGAAGTGGATCTGCCCGTAGAGCCTCAGGCTGCTGTGGCCGAACCGACCGAGCCACCTGCAGTGAGCAATACGGCAGAACCGGTCGCCCCGACGGAAAACCAGTATCGTTTCAATCGCAATGCAATATTGCGTGCGGGACCGGATGCAAAATTTGATATTGTGGGCTGGGGTGGTGTAGATGCCTCTGCCAGCGAACTGGACCGCAAAGGTGACTGGATAAAAATTCAGATGCAGATCAGCAAGCGTATCGGCTGGGTTTACAGTCCATCGCTGACACTGACACAGGCTGCGCTGGCGTCAGCTGCTTCAACAGTAGCCGACGGAGAGCCGGCAGCGGTGGAGAGCGGTTCAGTTGCCGTGTTTCCGTTACCTGCAGCAGATCAGGCCGCAATCGGTGAGGCAGCCATACCATCGACTGCCGATCAGGTGAACAGCGATCAGATGGCAGCGACAGACCAGACGGCTATTACTACTGGTGAGGCCCCTGTTACACCTGTAACAGATCAGGCGAATGGCGATCAAACCGCGACGACAGATCAGGCTACTGCTGCCGGTGATAGTACGCCGTCAGTCATGGCTGAGCCGGTTGCCGATCACGCAACGGCAGCTGCAGGGCAGGTAGGTGCAACTTCTGCAACGGTACCTCAGCAGTCACTGCCGGCAAACGTATCTGCTAACCCGCGCATGCAACAGTTTGCTCCCGATTCGGAGCATGCGATTCTGCGCACGACGACAATTCGAAGTGGCCCAGGTGTACTCAGTGATGTGCTGGGCTGGGCAGGGAAGGGCGCCACCGTGGTAGCACTGGCCCAGCAGGGCGCCTGGCTGAAGGTGCGCATGCTGGAGAGCGGGCGTATCGGCTGGATAGAATCCGCATCCCTGCAGACAGGATCTCCTGCAGTTGTTGCAACGGCAGTGCCGCAACCGGTTGCAGCAACGCCTGTCGAGGGTAAGGCACCGGAGCCAGCGGCACCGGAACCGGAAGTGATTGCGCTTAAACCCGTAGAGCAGGCCTCCGAAAAAACAGTGGTAACCAGCGAGCATCTCAGTCAGGACAAGAATCTGTATCGTTTCAACCGCAAGTCGAAACTGCGCGCAGGGCCGGACGAGAGATTTGATATTGTGGGTTGGGGTGGTATCGATGCCTACGCCAGCGAGCTGGACCGAAAAGGCGGCTGGATCAAAATTCAGATGCAGGTTAGTAAGCGAATCGGCTGGGTCTATCAAACATCGTTGATGCTGGCCAAGGCAGGGGCGATAGCGCCTGCATCTGCACAACCTGTTTTGCTGAAGGCAGATTCAGCAGCGCAACCAGTGCTGGCGACTACTTCGTTGGCAAACCCAGATCAGCTCTACTTCTTCAGTCAGACCAACGACCTGTTGGCCGGGCCTGGACGCCAGTTTGATCGGGTAGGATGGGTTGGACGTAACGAGTCGGCAACGATTATTGATAGTAAGGGCGACTGGCGCCGCATAAACATGACTATCAGCGGCAAGCGTGGCTGGGTGCCGGCGAATCTGCTGCTCGTAGCTCTGGCAACAGGGCCGGTTACGGTTGCCGACGCTAAGCCCGCTACCGACAGCAAAACCCCGGTTGTGCTTCCCGAGCCGCTGCAGGCGAAGGTTCTGAAAACCGCAACCCTGCGTACTCAGGCCGGTATCGACTCAAATATGACCGGCTGGGTCGCCAAGGGTGATATGGTCACCGTGCCGCGAAAGCAGGGTGGTTGGGCAGAGGTTAACCCTGATCTGGCCGGCAAACAGGCTGGCTGGATAAGGGCGGATTACTTAAGAGAGATAGAGCCGATGGGTACGGTGGTCAACCGCATTGGCGGCAATCAGCCGATATCGACATACGGTAACCGGATTTCACATGGCGAAGCCTTCAATTTTTCCTATGCGGCACTGGAGCAGGCGCTCTATCGGGTTCCGATAGAAGAGATTGAGCTGACTATTGCCGAGGACGACCTCAAGGCCCTATTTCGCAAGGATCTGTATGATCAGTCAGCTTTTCCTATCGATATACTGCAGGATAAGCGGAAACTGAACGGTACCGTCCAGGCGCTGGGCAGCTCCACACGTGTATTCCGCAAAAAATCGTTACGCATCAAGCTGGACGCGGATGGCGGCCGCTGGTTTGGCAGGCGCAATATCGCACTGCGATCGATGGGCTCTGACAAGGCGATGATGAGGGAGTGGATCTCCTGGAAGATGATGGAAGCCATGGGTATGAAAGTGCCGGAAGTACACTTCACGCGCGTGCGTTTCAATCATGGTGAGAAAGTCGCGCTCTATCTCTCTGTTGAATGGATGGGCAAGGAGTTCTTTACCTCAAACGGGTTGGACCCGAATGGTGAATTTTTCCAGCCGAATGATGCGGCTCACTGCGGCGATCTCTATACGGCTGAGAATATGGATATCTGCTTCGACAAGCTTACACCGGAGGATGCTGATTACAGCTCTATCAGTACCATGGCAAAAGCCATGATTGCTGCCTCAGCTGAAGATATGGACCGGGTGTTAGCGGAATATTTCGATGATGAAACAGTACTGAACTGGATTACCGCCAATGCGCTGGTGACCAATGGTGATACCTATAACAAGAACTACTGGTTGTACCATCAGCCCAATGGCGGAAAATGGACCATGGTGCCTTGGGATTATAACCTGACTCTTGGCCGGACCTATGATCCGTATGCGGTTACACCGTTCACCATTTTTAATGAAAATTTCCAGTATTTTTACGCACCCGACGTAGGTGCAGGCAATCCGCTGAAGGACAAGGCGTTGCGCAACGCCAAACTGCGCGCCCGCATAGAGGCCAAGATCAAGCATTTGATCGGTATGGAACCAAATGGACCGGAAGAGACCTTCGGCTGGTTCTCACCTACCGTGATGGAAGCGAGAATCGGTAACCTGGCTGCAGTGATCGGCAAGGAAGTCTATAAGGATACATTCCTCTCCTATGGGGAAGAAGATTTCACCAAGACGTTCGAGTCGATGATGCATTATACAAAAGCGCACGACTATTTTCTTAAAAATAAACTGTTTGGTCGCCTGGACTGGACACCTGAACCGCCCAACCAGCCGCTGACGGAGTTTCCACTGCCGGAAGAGTTGGTTGTTCAGGGCGAGATCAAAGCCGGGGCGGATCATCTCCATATGGTTGATTCTGGCTGGGGATATTTTGTTGCTGATCTGAATCTGGATCAACCGATGAAGAGTGATGGTAAATTCAAGGTGATCGTTGAAGGTGGTGCAGCACCTCGTTATCTGCCACCGACACGAATAGGTAGCCGCTGTATCAAGCGCTCATGGGTCGTGTCAGCTGAAACGCCTGCTTCATCTGTACACGCAGACCTGATGTTTGAATATATTCAGGAGAATTCACACAGGACAGAGGTGCCGCAAACACTGCATGAAGAGTTGCTGGAGCTCTGGGTGCAGGAAGATAATCACTGGAAGCCGCTGAAGACGGACGCGAATCAATATTCAAATACCCTGACAACCAGAGGTGTAGATCTGAAGTACGGTCAGGACAGACGCTTTGTTGCCTGCAGCCCTTTTTGATGAGCCAATAACAGCGTTTCTACAACCTGTAGCCAGGTGTGTGGCGGATGCTGTAGCTAATTAATGCATTTAAGGTGTGTTGCTGCTAAGCTATCCGCTTTAAATTACAGGTGTGAAGAACCGCTGGTTTCCATCTCTTCCCGGTTGTAGCCGTGGGTGGGGGTATCCCGGTTACAGAGGGCACGATCAATCAGTGATGCAACCAGTTAAATTCAATGGTGGAACAAGGCAACGATGAATATATCACAGTATATGCGCGGTTTCTGGGAGGACATGCAGAGTCCTGAAGGAAAGGCGACTTTTCATTTCGCCCTGCGCCTGTTTCTGCTTCTGTTTGCCTATTATCTGCTCAAGCCGGTTCGCGAGGCGCTGATTCTTGACGGAGGCAGTGCTGAAATCCGCAGTTATGCACTGGCCGGGCAGGCAGCGTTATTGCTCTTGCTGGTGCCATTTTACAGTATTCTTATCCGTCATCTGCACGGGGATCGACTGTTTCATTGGGTCGCTGTATTCCTTGCCGCAAACATTCTGCTGTTTTATGTCGCCGGTTCATACGGAGTGAATATCGGCGTGGCATTTTTTATCTGGCTGGGCCTGTTCTCGGTGGTTCAGATATCGCAGTTCTGGACCATGGTCAGCGATTATCACTGTGTAGAAAAAGGTAAACAGCTGACATCGTATATTGCCATTGGCGGCTCGCTGGGTGCGATGCTGGGTGCGATGATGGCCAAATTCATGTTTCTGGCTCTTGGAACCTACGGCCTGATGCTGGTGGCAATCGGTATGCTGCTGCTGGCCGTGATGATGCCCGGTGCCGATACATCCATGAAGCGGGAGAGCAAGGAGTCAACGGAGGAGTCTATCCAGCATCTGCTGGGAGGTCTTAAACGCGTGATGGATGTGCCCTATTTGCGCTGGATAGCTGCATCGGTAGTGCTGTTGAATCTGATCAACTCTACCGGTGAGTTTGTGCTTGCGGACTTTGTCACGGCGGAAAAACATGGCGCCGAGATCGGCGCTTTCTATGCAACATTTTACCTGTATGTGAATATTGCCACACTGCTGTTACAGGCTTTTATCGTACGACCGCTATATCAGGTGATCGGTGTCGGTGGCGCCCTGATCAGTCTGGCGGTGATTAACCTGTCGATGTATCTCTCCGTGCTGGCTTTTCCGGTGCTTGCCTGGTTCGCTATTGTCAAAATGGCCGATAACAGCATTGATTATTCCGTTGCCAATACGACCAAACAGATACTGTTTCTGCCGCTGGACCGCTTTACGCGCTATGAGGGTATGCAGGCGATCAATACATTTTTTACCCGCTTTGGTGATCTGATTCAGGGTGGGCTAATCTATCTGGTCATCCATATGATGGGCCTGCCGACCATGTACCTGATTGGCATCAATGCGGGTCTCTGTCTGTTGTGGTTGCTGGTTACAATCAAGGTCAGTCGCAAATTCAAGCATCGCAGTGAACAGGCAAAAGAGCATGGCTATGCCAGGCTTTGACGCATGGCGCCGGCTATCGCATTATAGCCACGACTGTACCGGTAGCGCCGTTCATAGAAATGAACACAATCAGGGATGACCAATAAAAGGGTGGAAAGATGAATCATACAATCAAAGCAGTAGTTCTTGCCGGAGGATCCGGTACCCGCTTGTGGCCGTTGTCACGCCAGCAGCTGCCCAAGCAGTTTCTCAAGCTCAATGGTAATGAGAGCATGTTGGGAGCGACCATATCCCGTCTCTCGCCACTGGTTGAGCGCAAGGATGCATGGGTGATTACCGGTGAAAAGCATGCTACAGGCGAAGCCTTCTCGGAGCTGGACGGCCTGCATCTGATACTGGAACCCTGCGGGCGTAATACAGCACCTGCGATCGCAGTGGCCGCTGCTGTGATGAGAGACTTCAGCGATGGCGATCCGGTGATGGTTGTCCTGCCATCGGATCATTTGATCACCAAAAAGGATGCATTTCAGGAGTGCCTCAGACAAGCAGTAGAGACTGCCATGTCAGGGAAGCTGGTTACCTTTGGTCTGGTTCCCGACGCGCCGGAAACAGGCTTTGGTTATGTCCAGGCTGAAAAACAGGGCGAAGGCCCGGCCCAGAAAGTAGTGCGTTTTGTCGAGAAACCGAACGTGGCAGCTGCCAGGCAGATGCTCGATGAGGGCGGCTACTACTGGAACTCAGGCATGTTCGTCTGGAAATGCTCGGTGATTCTGGCTGAAATCGAGCAGTATCTGCCCAAGGTCTGGACGGTGCTGGAGCGTATGCGTGCCAAGTGGCAGGCGGGCGAGCGCTGGCAGGATGTGATTCGGTATGAATTCGCCGAAATGCCGGATGTCTCTATTGATTATGGTGTTATGGAAAAATCCGCAAACGTCGCGCTTATCTCTGCCGATATCGGCTGGTCCGATGTGGGTAGCTGGGATGCCGTGCATGAGATGGCGGTTCACGATGCGAACGGTAACGATATCTCCGGAAATGTGCTGGCAATCGACTGCAAGAACTCCCTGTTGCGCAGCGAAGGCCGCTTGCTTGCTGCAATCGGGCTGGAAGATATCATTGTTGTGGAGACGCCCGATGCCATCCTGTTGGCCAGAGCAGGAGAAAGTCAGCGGGTGAAGGAGATTGTTGAGGAGCTGAAAAAGACCACCGGCACGCTGCACCTGGAGCATGTCACAGTCAGACGTCCGTGGGGCAGTTATACTGTGCTGGAAGACTCGGGACAGGGTTACAAGCTCAAACGTATTGATGTGCTGCCTGGTGGCTGTCTGAGCCTGCAGACGCATCAGCATCGTGCAGAGCACTGGGTTGTTGTCTCGGGTACGGCGACCATCACCTGTGGTGATTTGACCCGAACCGTACCGAAAAATGGCGGTACCTATATCCCTGTCGGTGAAATGCACAGGTTGGAAAATCGC
>Ga0066650_10000270_pt1 | contig 16601 bp, 10 predicted proteins | sample CryGey092014_all_FD_59539 | JGI IMG/M metagenome (GOLD analysis project Ga0066650, IMG submission 59539) | Groundwater microbial communities from aquifer - Crystal Geyser CG23_combo_of_CG06-09_8/20/14_all | ecosystem: Environmental > Aquatic > Deep subsurface > Groundwater | place: USA: Utah...
GGATTTGAAATTGAACAATTGTTGAATGAAATTTTAAACAAGGATCAGATAAATCAAACAGGTTTATCTCTCTTATGCAGGATATTTATTGATAGAGAGCAGTTGGAAAAGGCAAAGCAACTTCTGGAATACATTTCTTCTCAGGAAAATATGGATCTAAAATCCATAGCCCATAAGAATTATTTCCTTCTTTATGAAAAGTATCCTGATGACATTGACATAAAACTTCATCTTAGTATTGTTCTCATAGAACTTGGTAAAATTCGTGAAGCTGAATCCATAATTCTTGAAACTGTGAAAATTCAACCTGACTTATTTTATGAAATTATTCCGAAATTCTACCAGCCATCAAGAAGAAACAAGGATATTGCAGAATCTATATTGAAAATACTTGACTCTATTGATAAATCAAAACTTGACCAGTTTTTATTCAATTATTCTTACGCAGAAATATCTTACCTTGCAGGGCTTCTTGACCAGTCAATTTCCATAGTGCTTGAAATGCTTGATAAATACCCTGATAAAGAGGATTCTATTTTCTCACTTGTGGAGAGAATGAAAGAGATGTATTCTCAGAATGAGAGAATATCGGAATTTGAATTTAAGTATTATCTCAGTAAAAAAAATTACGAAAGATCTCTTAACTCGCTCATGTGCCTTTACAGCAACAAACAGATGATGGGGCATGTTCTTGACAACCTCTATCTTCTCTACAAGCTAGTTCCGAATAATACTGATGTAATATCTAATATACTAAAGGTGCTTGATGATATGGGATTGTATGAGAAGATAATTCAGGAATCTGCGGAATTTTTGGCAAAAACAGTGAATCGAAATACAGGTATAGTGAAATTTTATATTGGTAAGGCATACGCGAAGAAAAATATGCTTAATGATTCAGCCACTTTTCTCTTTCAAGCAATGGCTTTAGACATCACTGTGCTTGATAAATCAATTGATATACTTAATGATCTTCTGAAAATTGATTTCTACTCTCTAAGAGTTCACTACACTCTAGCTCATGGTTTTAACCTTAAAAAAATGACTGATAAATCTATAGATGAACTTTTGGAAGTGATAAAAATAGATTCTCAACAGATTGATATTGTGATAAGGGATCTTGAAAAATGGTATGAAGACACAAAAAGAAATCCTAAGCTCACACTCACTCTTGCGCAACTTTACATGGAGAAAGGATTCTATGATAAAGCAATATCAAAAGTCAATGAAACTTATGAGATGGACAATCAATACATTGATCCTATTCTTACTCTCTTAAAATCAGTAGTAGAGCATGATGTTGAAGATGGAGACATCCTATTTACTATAGGACAATTTTATGAAAGAAAAGGACTTTACAAACTTGCATCAGATTATCTTTACAATGCAATGTCTATTGAGATTTCCTTAAAAGAAGCGGTAATTACAGAGCTTCAGTCAATAATAAATAAACAGCCGGAAGAGATAGATGCCAGATTTTCCCTCGCTCAAGTTTATAAGGACATGCATAATTACCTTAAAGCGATAACACTCCTAAGACAGATTGAAATGATAAATCCCTCTGAGAGAGACAATGTCATAGGATACTATCAGGAAATGCTTTCAAATGAACCGAATAATACATATCTTCTGATTTCACTTGCTGATTCTTACCTTTTTAAGGAGATGATTTCTGATGCAATTGTGAACTTTAAGAAAGCAATTTCACTTAATAACAGACAAATAGATGAAATAATAGACAAATTGCTTGATTATGATAAGAAAACCTCTGAAATTCAGATTTTTATATCTGAATTATATTTTATGAAGCAAGATTTTGATTCTGCAGTAAACTGGCTAAATCTAGTTTATGTAACTGATATATCAAGTTATGAATCAATTATGGAAAAACTAAATCAGATACTTCATGAGGATCCTTCACAGCAAAGTGCCACGATGCTTCTCTCTCTTATATATTTTGACACTGGCAAATATGAAAAACTGATTGAGCTTTCATATGAAGTATTTGAAAAAGTAACAGTATTAGAGCAAAAATTCCGTTTCGGAGTTCTTCTGGCGCAGTCATTCAGAAATCTCGGGCAGGAGAAAAAGTCAGAGGAAATTACAGCAAAAATGAAACATGAAAATTTTCATCTTTTTTTTATAATTGTGAATCAGCTATATGAACAGGAAAAGAGCAAAAGCACTCTTAAAATGAAAGAAATATTCCTCACTAATCCTGACAATGAAAATAATCTTTTCAATTATGCAAAATATCTTATCAAACAACAGAATTTTGATGAAGCAAGAAAAATCCTTCAGAAAAAATTCACTAATGATGAGTCAAATTTTGAAAGAATGTATCTGCTCTCTACTATTTATGAAAAGCAATCTAATATCATTTATGCCCTTGAAATCGCTTCTTCTCTTAGAAAATCAGAGAAAGCCGAACATATTGCTCACCTTGTTAATTTAATGAAAAAATTAGGATACTATGGAGACATTGAATCAATTATTAAAGAGAAGAGAAACATTTCACCGGATTTAAGTAAGTTTCAATATATGCAGAATGCATTCAAAGATTATAAGATAATATCTTAAAAGGAGTGTCTATGAATAATGAAATAAAGAATGATGAGCAAAAAGAGAAAACCCAGGCGACTGATCAAACTCAGAAAATTGAAAACAATGAAAAATTAGAAACAGAACAAAACTTTGACTCTCAGAAAAAAGTTGAAGAGAATACGGACTCATTAAAACAGATGGAAAAAATATCAGGAGATATACTTTCCCTTAATGAAAGTATTTTATCAAATGTAAACACAAATTCTAATGAACTTCGCGAATCAATACAAAAATCTGACAAAGAAATAACAGAGAATATCAAGGAGCTTATCATTCGGCTTGATGCGATAAATGAGACGATATCTATTCTACCCGAAACAAATGACCACATTAAAACTGCTCAATCAAATATTTCGGATGCAAATGCGAATATTCTTGAAAAATTTGAGAAACTTAACACTATTATTGAAAAAATCCCGTTTGACTTGAAAGAAAAGATGGAAGAACAGAAGAATGTAATCAGTGACATCGGAAAAGCGATGAACGATAATAATCTTAAAATAATAGAGAAACTTGATTCGTTTCTTTCCAATCTCAATGACCTCGTTTTAAGAATATCTGAGATAACTGACTTTGAAAAAGCCATAAATGAAAAGAGAGAGGCAGAGTTTAAGATGACTCAGTCAAAACTCTACAACGAAAGAGGGCTTGTTCTCTTTTACAGGGGAATTTTCACTTCTGCTTTGAATTATTTTCAAAAAGCACACTCTCTGGATGAGAGTTCACCTGAAATTATCAACAATATTGGACAGACCTATATGAAATTGAAGGACTATAAAAAAGCTGAGGAATCATTTGTAAAGGCAATAGAGATTTTTCCCGACTTTTCAGAGGTATACAATAATCTTGGCATGATGTACATGGAAAACAATAATTATGAACTCGCTATGGAAAAATTCAGAAAAGCGATTGATCTTTATTCTGACTTTTCCGAGGCATACAATAACCTCGGTAATGCTCTTTTCTCTGCTAAGAAGATAGATGAAGCAATTAAAAACTGGGAAAAAGCATTGGAGTTGAATCCTTTCCTTGAGAATGCAAAAGAAAAACTTAAAATATATAAAAAAGGAGAAATAAATGCCTGAGGATTTTTTGAAAAAAATCAACAGTAAAAAAGGTGGAACTAAAGAAAATCCTTTTGATAAAATATTTCAATCAAAAAAAATTGAAATAAAATCCTCCGAAGAGCCTTCTCCTGTAAAAAAGGATTATGCTCCTAATTCATTAGATGGGATAGAGAACCTTGGCAAATCACACACAAGCGAAGAAAAACATGTTGAAACACAGCAGACAACCGAAAATGCTGTCATAAGAGAGAATAAACCGGAAGAGAATGATAACCTTAATCTTGAAACTGAACCCAAGGGACTAGCTTCTGATGAAAAAATTCCAGCTAAAACTCTTGAAAATGCAAATATTTTCGCATCTCCTCAACAGCAAAGCAATTTTTTACCAAATGTGAAGAGTTCTACAAATAATCTCTTCTTTGAAGATGAAGGAAATAATGATCAAAATGTAGAACTTCTAATATTAAAAATTACTGACATGCTCAGACAGAAGAAAAGAGATGAAGCGATCAAATTCATAATGAAACATTTTTAACAACCGTATAAATGACAAAAGATTTCAAACTGATGGGAGAAAAAGAATTACAGTCCATAATCAACAGTATGGCAACTGATATTCTTAAATCAAAAGAATCATTAAAAGATATAGTATTCGTTGGAATAATTAAAAGAGGCGACATTATAGCGAAGAGGGTTGCAAACATAATTGAACAGGTTGAAAATTGCAAAATCCCCATAGGCAGAATAGATATTAATCTTTACAGAGACGACCTATCAATCATTGATTATCATCCGAAGATATCTTCTACTGAAATTCAATTTGATTTGAATGATAAAATAGTTTATCTTTTTGATGATGTTTTTTTTACCGGAAGAACCATCCGTAGTGCAATGAATGAAATAATGGATTTCGGAAGACCCCAAAAAATAAAACTGTATGTGATTATAGACAGAAAAAAAAGAGAATTACCCATATTACCTGATTTTTCCGGTTCAGAACTGAACATACCAAAAAACAAAATAGTAAATGTGCATTTTACTGAAATTGATGGTATAGATGAAATAATACTTCTTAAGGAGGAGAATTGAACTGGAGCAGAAGACACTTGTTATCAATTGAAGAACTTTCAAAGGAGGAAATAGAACATATTCTTGACAATGCATTTTCTTTTAAAGAGGTTCTGAAAAGGTCCATTAAAAAAGTGCCTGCACTAAGAGGAAAGACAGTTGTAAATCTTTTTTTTGAGCCGTCCACCCGTACTCTTATATCATTTTCTCTGGCAGAGAAGCATCTTTCTGCTGACTCTATCAATGTTTCTACGAAATCATCTTCAGTTATGAAAGGCGAGACCCTGCTTGACACAGCTAAAAACATTGAATCAATGAAAACGGATATGGTTGTTGTCAGACATAATTCTGAGGGAGCAGCCAAATTCCTCGCAGAGCACCTTAATTCAAATGTAATAAATGCCGGAGATGGCACTCATGAACATCCCACTCAGGCACTTCTTGATTTTATGACAATAAAAGAAATTTACAAAGATCTTAAAAAACTAAAGGTTTTAATACTTGGAGATATACTTCATTCACGTGTGGCACGTTCACTCCTGTGGGGATTTATGAAATACAAGACGGATGTGACACTCTGTGCTCCTCCAACTTTAATGCCTCTTTATTTGAATGATTTTAATATAAAAATAGAATATGACATTGACAAGGCAATAAAGAACAAAGATGTCATTTACATTCTGAGAATGCAATTGGAACGTCAGGAAACTGGATTGTTCCCTTCACTAAGAGAATATATAAAGGATTTTTCACTTACTTATGAGAGATTTTTGATGATAAAAAACAGAAGCATAATAATGCATCCAGGACCAATAAACAGGGGTGTTGAGCTTGATGGCACTGTCGCAGATAGCGAAAAATCAGTTATCCTTGAACAGGTGACAAACGGAGTCGCTACAAGAATGGCAATACTTTACCTGCTTAACGGGGGAAGAAACAATGAATAACATGACTTTAATAAATTGCACAATAGTCAATCACGATAAAATAGAAAAAAACAAGGATATAGTTATAAAGGATGGTATGATTGATTCAATTAAAAATCATTCATCAAATACAAAGGGAATTGATATTTGTGGAATGTATGTTCTTCCCTCTCTTGTGGATCTACATTCTCATCTAAGAGAACCCGGAGAGGAATTTAAAGAGGATATATTTTCAGGAAGTACGGCAGCTCTTGCCGGTGGCTTCACATCAATTGTAGTGATGCCAAACACTCAGCCCCCGCTTGACAATCCACAATCAATACTTTACATAAAGAAGAGAGAATCGGAATTCAAAAATATTGAGATTTTTCCTCTCGGAGCACTTACCAAAAAGATGGAATCAATTGAAATAACTGAGATGTATGATATGCTCAGGGCAGGAGCAAAGGGATTTTCCGATGATGGTAAAGGAACTTCAAATCCACGAGTATTCCTTAATGGACTTCGCTATGCATCAAGATTTAACTGCCTTGTTTCAATCCATTGTGAAGAAAATTACCTTTCAGAGGGAGGACAAATAAATGAAAGTGATATATCAATAAAGACGGGGCTTCAGGGTATTCCCTTCATAGAAGAGGACATAGCAATATACAGAAATCTAAGAATTGCAGAATACTTAAAGACATCCCTTCACATAGCACATATATCCACTGCTGATTCTCTGAATCTGATAAAGGATTTTAAGAAGAAAAAAGTTAAGGTGACATGCGAAGTTACTCCGCATCATTTAATGTTTGACGAAACCGTGCATGCCGCTTATAATACAAATTATAAGATAAAACCAAGCATTAAAAGCAGGTCAGATGTAAATACATTGATAGAAGGAGTAAATTCCGGTATAATTGATGCAATTGCTACAGACCATGCACCTCATCAGATATATGAAAAGGAAGTGGAATTCATCTGTGCTCCCTTCGGAATTATCGGATTTGAAACTGCACTGCCATCTCTTTTTACAAACCTTGTAAAAACCAACAAGATTGATATCAAAATGATAGTAAAACTTCTTTCTTACAATCCGGGTAAATTGCTCTTTATAGATGAAAGAATAGTAAAAGAAGGAAATCGGGCAAATTTACTCGTGTTTAATCCTGAAAAAGAAGTTCTGATTGACAGAAAATTCTTGAAGTCCCGTTCTATCAACACTCCTTTCTTTTCCAAAAAACTGTATGGCTCAGTTGAGATGACGATTTTTAGAGGAAAAATCGTTTATAAGGTTAAATAAATGACTCAGGAGATTACTTATGAACAACTTCTGGAATTTGTAGAATTACATTCAAAGTATGTTTCCACTCTTCAAGATCAATTTAGTAAGAAGAATGAGTTTACACAAAACATTCAGAGAATATTACTTCTCATTTCCAAGCGAAAAAATATCAATATTGACTGTCTTGATCCTTTTGTAAATTTTCAAGATACCGGACAAATATATCTTTTTTTCAATGAAACAAAGTTTGAGATGCTTCGTTCGCTATTCAAGCTTCTTTTATCCCAATCCATTGACATGCATGAATTAAAAAATCATACAAAACAACTATACAAGAATTTTGCAGAAAAAAACAACAAATTAACTCTTCTTTTTGAACTGTCAGTTATTAAAACATTCATCATTGTTTATAATGAAAATAAAGAACTTCTTTCAAACAAAAAAAATATTTTTACAGATTCCCTGTCAAAACTTCGTGACATGCTCATTGAGATAAGAAATGAAATATATTCATACAATATGTTCAACAGGGATTTTCATTCAAAAGTTCTTGACAAATCACTGATTCTACCTACTGGGGAATTTATTGATTCTTGGGAAACATTAAAAGAAAAAATATGGCATTTTACATTTCCTTATAAATATTTCATTGATCTCATTCGGATTTTCAATACTGCTGCTTCTCTTGAAAAAGAAATTGATATAATAGATTATTTTGAAAACCGCACAATTTGGTCAATTGATGATATTCTGAAACCCGTATATGTTAATTATCTTCCTTTTATTAGGAATGATGTGATGGATATTATCTTAAAAATAATCACAAAAAAATCAAAACAAACAAGAGATTTTCTGCTGAAAGAGAAGGATGATCTTGAGAAGCAAATCGCACAACTGAAAACAGATATGCTTGAGAACTTGAATCAGTTCAATTCAGATGTTTCCTTGGAAATAAACAATACAATAAAATTTCCTATGGATATAGGGGTGATTAACAAACTCAACAGTTTTATAATAGATTTCAACAGAAATCTTATGGCAAATGTCATAATGGGGGGAAAACTTACTGAGAGATTTTCTCTATTCCAGAAGAAAATGGTAAAAAACGAGCAAATGAGAAACATTTCATACGAACAATTTTTGGAAATACTCAAACAACAGAATTCCATTGAACCGAGTGAGATATTTCTTTCAATACTTATTTTTAATGAATATTCTGACAATTTCACAATCTTCTTTGAAAAATATAAGCCACAGATACTCAAGGTCGCCAAACTAACCTTTGAATCTCTCAAGAAGGAGCATGCTGTTAGTTCAAATAAGGATATTGAATCAGACATTAATTTAATGCATAATCTTTTTATCGGAACAGGATTCCAGAAGAAATTCAATTATCAGTTCATTAAAGATGCATTTGTTGAAATAATGGATTCTATTTCAGATGACCTAATGATTTATCTTCTGATTGATTCCATACGACTTTACAATTTTCAGCAATTCAAAGACCCTGTGAAAAAAAGGAAAGAATCTCTTTATGCGTCTTTTAATTTGATACCCAGGGAGAGATTTTTCTATATTAATTCTACAGGTGACATATATCTAAATGCAAATAAACTTGAAAATCTTACTCCCGGAGATCTACATTCTGTCATTTCAAACAATTACTCAAAAGTGGTAACGACTCTTGTTTATGATATACGAGGATCTTCATTCATGAGTTCAAAATTGAACAATGCCGAGAAACAAAAATTCATAATGAAAAAGTTCCAAAATTCAATTAATAATGTTATAAAAAATAACAATGGTGTTCCTATCAAAGAGACCGGAGATGGAGGAATAATCATTTTTACTGCTAATAGCAGAGAGATGAACAGGAACCTTTTTAAGGAATCAATTTCTTCAAAAAATATACATATAAGACATTCTATAGCCACAGGAGCAGATATAGTCCTGAAAGAGACAAATTTTTCTTCAATAGAATCAATAAAGTGTTCAATAAAAATGGTTGAATCTGCTGAAACATTTATAAAAGACAATTATGCAAATTATAGAGAATGGTTCTTTAACATCCAAGAGAAGAAAGTAATCCATGAAGGAATAGAGTATGCACTTCTTCCTCCGGAATTCAAATCATTATTTAGAATTGGAGTGGGAGTTGCGAGCGGAATAGTAAACAGGGATATCAATTTATCAATAAATGCTTTCGGAGATATTGATCTTTATGGAACGAATGTCAATGAAGCAAAAGTTTATTCCGGAGTAAAGGACCCATCCTCATCCGTTGTTATCATAGATCATACAACATTATTTAACCTTATACTGAATTCGGATTATTTTGATATCACTGTTGATATTTTTCCCGAAGGTTCAAGCCATTATGAAGAGCTTTTTAAGGACCTTATAATAGGAAAAAACATTTTGAATATTGAAAATGTAAAATTCAAATTTTATGCTATTTATCTCCCTATGAATAAAAGCAAAAGCGAATCAATCATATTTGATAAAAATCCGAAACAAGTCTCAATTGATTCAAATGGCAAAATATTCTTTGAAGGAAACGAAGCAAAAATTCTTTATCGGTTGGAGTTGTGATTATTTACTTTTTTTTGTTTCTTTACTGTATTTTTTAAGATATTTATCTACTCTACCAGCAGTATCAATAAATTTTTGTTTGCCCGTGAAGAATGGATGACACTTTGAGCAGATTTCAACTTTAATCAGTTTCTTTGTAGCTCTTGTTTTCAACTGATTTCCGCACGCACATTGTATTACAGCATCAACATAATTCGGGTGTATTCCTTTTTTCATTGTGCCTCCTATTCGGACATCATCTTTAAAAATTCCTGATTATTCTTTGTCGGTGACATTCTGTTTATTAAAAACTCCATTGCCTCAACCGGATTCATTTCACTTAAAAGTTTTCTCAGTACCCAGACACGCGACAATTCCATTTCCGTTAGAAGCAAATTCTCCTTTCTTGTTCCCGACCTGTTTACATCTATTGCTGGAAATATCCTTCTGTCTGCAAGTTTTCTGTCAAGAATAAGCTCCATATTTCCGGTTCCCTTAAATTCTTCAAATATAACTTCATCCATTCTTGAACCTGTCTCTATCAGTGCTGTCGCAATGATCGTCAAGCTTCCGCCATACTCAATGTTTCTTGCGGCTCCGAAGAATCTCTTCGGTTTGTGAAGCGCATTGGAGTCAACTCCTCCGGAAAGGGTTCTTCCACTGTGCGGAGTTACCACATTATATGCTCTTGCGAGACGGGTAATTGAATCAAGCAGAATCACAACATCGTATTTCTGCTCTACAAGCCTTTTAGCCCTTTCTATGACTATCTGAGCCACTTGAACATGTCTATCGGCCGGTTCATCAAATGTTGAGGATATGACTTCTCCTTTTACCGAACGTTCCATGTCAGTAACCTCTTCCGGACGTTCGTCTATCAGAAGCACAATCAGTTTAATCTCCGGATGATTTAAGGAAATCGCATTTGCTATTTTCTGGAGTATTATAGTTTTTCCAGCTCTCGGAGGTGATACAATCAAAGACCTTTGCCCTTTTCCTATCGGAGTAAGTAGATTTATGATTCTCAGTGATGTATCATTGTCAGGCACCTCTAAGTTCATTTTTTCATCAGGATAGAGAGGAGTCAAATTGTCAAATAATATTCTTCCTCTACTCTCTTCGTAAGCCATATAGTTTATTGTTTCAATTTTCAGAAGAGCGAAATATTTTTCGGATTCTTTTGGAGGTCTTATCTGCCCGTAAACTGTATCTCCTGTTTCAAGACCAAACCTTTTTATCTGTGATGGAGAAACATATATGTCCATAGGACCAGGAGTATAAGAATATTCCGGTTGGCGTAAAAATCCGAAACCCTCTGCTAAAACTTCCAGAACTCCTTCGCCATATATGTTTCCGTTCTGCTCAACCTGTTTTTCAAGAATCTTAAATATAAAATCCTGTTTTTTTAATGTGCTCAGATTTTCTATATTAAGGTCTTTTGACATTTCAAAGAGCTCATTAAAACTTTTCTTTTTTAAATCTTCGATCTTCATAATTCACTTCTTTTTGTTAGGGTTAAATAAGGAATTTTAGAACTTAAACAATTTTCCTTAAACAATAGCAGATTTTATCAGATTGTCAAGTGGTTTCTTTTATTTTTTCATTGATTACTTTCAGTTGGCTTGCCTTCTGATCGACTTCCTGTGCATTGGAGAGGATTTCCTGCATAGATGCTGTCTGTTGTTCCATAGATGCTGCTATTTCTTCAGTATTTGAAGACGTTTTCTCTGATAACTCAGCTATCTGAGTTATGTTTTGTATATATTGAATAATAGAATTCATTTGTTCTTCGGATGAATATGCTATTTCTTTTATCATATTGACAGTTAGAGTGATTGCTTTTGAAATCTGCTGGAATTCCTGTTTTGTTTCATCCATTAGAGATTTCCCTTGGGAAACATTCTGATGCTGATTCTTTATTATTTCAGCAGTTGTCTGTATGTCAGCCTTTATTTCATTTATAAGATGGGAGATTCTCTCAGTTGACTGAGATGATTGTTCGGCAAGCTCTCTGATTTCTTCTGCTACAACTGCAAAACCCTTACCGAACTCCCCCACTCTTGCCGCTTCAATTGCAGCATTGAGTGCCAAAAGGTCTGTCTGTCCGGAAATTTTCGTAATTATTTCCAGAATTTCATTAATTTGCTCTGATCTATTCTGGAGAAATTCTATCTTTTCAAGTGCTTTATTTACATTGCCAACTATTGCATCAAAATTGGACATTGTATTGTCAACTTTGGTTAGTCCGAGAGTTGTCGCTTCATTTGCTTTTTTTGAAGCTGTCTGAGCCATATTGATTTTTGATGAAACACTCTCTGACAGGGTCTTTATTTTCAAAGCATCATTCTTTGCATTTTTCGTATTGGATGATTGATTTTCCATGTCTTTTGCTATCTCTTGAACCGTACTTGAGACCTCCTCTGATGAAGCAGTTATCTCTTCACCTGTGGATGCCAGTTGACTTGTTATGGATGACAAGTCATTTCCTATTAGAAGCAGATTAGAAATGAATTCCTTATATTTTACTACACTTCTATTGAACTCTTCTATTATTTCTCCTATTTCGTCATTCACAACTACTGACATCATTTCAAGATTCTGTATGTCTGAAGAGAATAAGGATTTTACTGAATGTTTTATGCTTCTTAAAGGAGAGAGAATTGAAAGAAGAAATATATATGACAAAATTATATTTGCTGCTACCAGTACAAGATAAAGGATTATATTATCTCTTAAAACAAAATTTATATAAATTACAAATAAAAACATGAAATTAACTGTCACCAAAAGACGCCACACGAGAGAAATCTTTCTCAGATACGAAGAAATGGATTTCATCTCTTCTATTGTGAATTTGTAATCAATAAGTTTTTTGGAGAATATCAAATATGCAACTTGCATATTAATAAGACCCATAAAAATCGCTATGACAGTTCCATCTAAAAATCCTATAACTAATGATATTAAAGGAGCTCCTGTGAATGCGAGAATAATTGCAACAAATATAGTTCCGAGTAAAAAATGCAGGAATATGTGAAAAGCAGAAATTACAGGAGAATTTATCATGAATATATATTCTCTTAATTCTATCTTCTTAATGTTCTCATTGATCATTGAGTTCTTAAATCTCAACCTTTGAATTATCTCATATTCTATTGCGAGAACAATCCCGAGAATGCTTCCCATTATGACAATTATGTTCCTCTGTGCATCTGTAAAATGGACTGTCTGAGGAACCAAAAGAATGAGAAGTGGAAGACCGACCAGAAGACCCGGAAGGTTTGTAGCCATCACATATAAATTTATCAACCGCTTCATAATTTAATATAATATCATAATGATAGATAATAGTCAAGAGACAATAATTCTTAACATCAAACATCTAATGCAAGACAATAAATTCCTTTTTCATTTGACATTTTCATTTTTGCCGGTTTATCAATTTACAAACAAATCATCGTGTTGATACCTTTTATGATTTTGCGACTATTTTGTGACCATATTATACCTGTTTAGACGGTATTTACCCGGACTTTCTAAACTTTAATATCCCACTTTTCTCGCTTTATTTTTACTTCCACAATTGAATAAATCACAGGTATAATGATGAGGGTCACTACTGTTGATACTGAGAGACCGCCAATAACTACTATTCCTAGGGGGCGCCACATCTCAGAACCCTCTGATGTGGATATTGCAAGAGGAAGAAGCCCAAATACAGTTGTAAGAGTTGTCATTAGAACAGGCCTTAACCTTCTCTTTCCTGCAAGAGGCACTGCATCTATTAGAGCCATTCCTCTCGTTCTAATCTGATTTGTATAATCAATAAGCACTATGCCGTTATTGACCACTATACCTACAAGCATCAGCATTCCTATGAAGCCCATGATTGAAAGTGTCGTATTAGTCAGGAATAACGCCCAAATAACACCGGTAAGTGCAAACGGTATTGAGAAGAGTATCACGAACGGATCAAGGAATGATTCAAACTGTCCTGCCATTACCAAAAATACAAGGAGTATTCCTATGATTATGGCAAACATTAGGTCTCTGAATGATTCCTGCTGGTTTTCAATGTCTCCGCCTTTCACAATTCTTACTCCCTTTGGAATCTCAATCCTCTTAAATATCTCGTCAAGTTTTTTATTTGCTTCAGAAAGAGAACTATTGCTAATGTTTGATTCAACTGTAATAAGACGCATCTGATCCTTTCTTTCAATCACAGGAGGCTGAGTTGACCAGATGATATCGGCAACTGCGGAAAGAGGTATGAGGGTTCCCATAGGAGTATTAACTGGAATGGTTTTCAACATTTCAGATGAAGAGAGATATTTCTTATCAAATGAAACGAATATGTCATACTCAAATCCTTTGTCTCTGTATACAGCGGCTGTCGTACCGTAGAGTCCATATCTCAAAGAGGTCATAAGATAATAATTGTTCACTCCAAATTGAGCCATCCTCTCTTTTATTGGTTCAACTGATATGTCAGGGACCTTCTCTTCTCTTGAAATTGTTACATCTACAAATATATTCTCTTTCTCCATTTCAGTTTTTAGTTTTTTTGACACATTGAATGACTTGTCAAGGTCATCTCCATAAACATTCATTGAAATCTGCTTTGTTGATAGGAATGTTCCGATGTTTATTGAAGATAAATCGACGCTTTTCACTTCGGGATAATTCATTATCATTTTTCGCAATAGAGACAGATTCTTCTTTATCTGTTTTCTCGGAAGACCGTCCTTAAATGTCAGAATCATTGTGACAGAGTGTTGATTGCCTCCTTTGCTCCTGGCGCCTCCCCCACCCCCACCTGATGAGGAACTTGCATAAACCGTAAAATTGTCAACATCAGAATACTGTGACTTTATGTCATTTCCGAGTTGATTCAAAATACTGTCCGTTTTTTCAATTCTAAGGTTTTGCGAGAGTGTGACTGAACCAAATACCACTCCGCCTTCAAATGATGGGAAAAATTCCGTCTTGATTGCAGTGAAAAGAGTGAGTGAACCTAAAAATATGACTGCGAATATTGAAAGTATGTATTTTTTGTGTTTCAAACTATAAGTGAGCATGTTTGAATACAATTGCTCAATTCCAATAAACCATTTTTCAGTGACTTTTTGAAACTTATTGAATCTGTCACTTGCATTTCCTATCAGTCGAGATGCAAGCATGGGAGTCAGAGTAACAGAGACAAATATAGATGCAAATAGGACAACAGATACAGTGTAAGCTAATTGCTTAAAAAGGACAGATACAAATCCCTGTATGAAAAGTAATGGTATAAATATTGCCACAGTTGTAAGAGTTGATGCAAGAACAGGCGTAATTACCTCATTTGTTCCCACAAGGGATGCCTCTTTCACTTCGCGTTTCTCTTCATCCTTGTGCCTGTATATATTCTCAAGAACTACAATGGAATTGTCCACCACCATTCCTATTGCAAGTGACAGTGAGGCAAGAGATATTATGTTGATTGTGTCTCCTGCTATGAAAAAATAAATAAATGCAAAGATAAGAGAAAACGGTATCGTCATTGATATTATCAAACTTCCCCTTATGTTCCTAAGAAATATAAAAACTATTATAAGAATAAATAGAAATCCATAATATATTGTTGACCCAAGGTTCGCGATTGAGTTCTTTATACTTTTGGATGTGTCAAATATTATTTTTATCTCTGTCCCTCCAGGATACATCTGTTCTATTGAGCTAATTCTTTTCTTAACTTCGTTAAGCACTTTTATTGTATTTGCATTTGCTTGCTTCTGAATAACTATTATGATTCCATTTTTGCCATTTACTTTTGAAAATGAGCTTATCTGACCGGAAGAAAAGTCTATATCAGCAACATTATACAGATAAATAGGATTCCTCCCTGATGAGCCCACTATTGTTTTGCTAATTTCATCAATTGAAGAATACTCCCCGGGGAGACGCACAGAATATGTTCTGATTCCCTCTCTCAGCTCTCCGAGAGGCACATTCATTGAAGTCGCTTGTATCATTGAAATCACCTGATATACATTTACATTGTATTTCACCATATCAGGTATTCTCAGATTAACATTCACTCTCTCTTTCCTTGATGATGCGATAAATGCAGCACCCACTCCTTGAATCTGCCTGAATTTGTCAAGCACATATCTTTCTGTAAAATTAAACTGGGAGGCAATGTCATCAGTTTCAAATAATATTCCTATCACTGCCACAGGAGCCATTGATGATGAGAATTTTAAAATTGTCGGACTCTCTGCATCATCAGGCAAAGTCCTCTTCACAAAATCCACCTGTGTTCTTATATCATTTGCAGCCTCTTCAAGATCTTTTCCCCACTCAAAACTCACAGTAACAGATGAAAGTGATTCAAGAGATTTTGAAGTTATTTCCTTCACATTAGACACCATTGAGACAGCAGCTTCTATTTTCTTTGTAATTTGCTCCTCTATATCAATGCTTGATGCTCCCGGATATACAGTCACAATTGAAATCATGGGAATATCAATGTTTGGAAGCATTTCTATTGACAATTGCCTGAATGAAAGAAAACCGAAAACCGCAATTATAATGAATATAACAATTACGAGAATTGGCCTCTGAATTGATAGTTTTACCATATTGCCTGCCTCAATTTGATATTCTGTTTATCTTTTATCATGTCGCTTCCGATTGTGACTACTGTATCTCCTACATTAAGTCCTTCAATGATTTCTATAAATTGATTGTTTTTAATTCCTGTCTTTATGTTCTGCTTGATTGCCTGTTTGTTTCTAAACAAAAATACAAAATCACCAATTGAATCGCTTCTTAAAGATTCAAATGGAACAATTTTGACTTTTTTCTTTTCATTAAGATATAATTTTACAATACAGGCACGATTCAGATATTTCTGTGCACCAGATATCACTATATCAGCGCTTCCCATCTGTGTGAGATTATTGACGAATGCCGATTTTCTCTCTACATATCCGCTGAAACTTTTTCCATCAACACTTATTTCAGATTTTATTCCTTTGCTTATCGTGGAGAGTATGTCAGCAGAAACATAAACTCTTGCGACTACTCTGCTGTTCTCAGCCACCATAGCAACTG
>Ga0066650_10000280_pt1 | contig 16503 bp, 17 predicted proteins | sample CryGey092014_all_FD_59539 | JGI IMG/M metagenome (GOLD analysis project Ga0066650, IMG submission 59539) | Groundwater microbial communities from aquifer - Crystal Geyser CG23_combo_of_CG06-09_8/20/14_all | ecosystem: Environmental > Aquatic > Deep subsurface > Groundwater | place: USA: Utah...
AAAAACAAATTGTTTGTTAATCCCAACTAAATCAAAAGAAGATTTGAAAAATCGAACTATTTGATTTAGTTGGGATTAATCCCGATTTAGATGGTGTTTCAATTTTGCAAAAAAATGAATTACAACATCTTAATCGATTGCTCATTTCTAATGAGCAATTTGGGTTAATATTCAGTAGAGACTTTTCTGAAGAATTCTATTGTAAACTGCGGATCTATGGAATAATAAAACTTTATTATTAAATTTAGCTTTTTATTCAACCTTTTATACTTAGAAAATAATTCCCAAAAGCCAGGGTCGCTGCTGAATAAATTTTTAGCAAACGAATTAAAGTCATTTTCCATATCAGACATACCATATTGTGTTAAAAAACATTGATTATTGGTTTCTTCATCAAAATCTTCAGAATCGCTTCCATTTTTTATTGCCTCATATCCTCCATCACCATATCCAACATTGGGAGCATTTGCTTCTTTCCAAGACTTCTTATCAAAATATTGTTTATAATTGAGATATAGAATGCTTGAAAATTCAGCATGAAAAAGTTGTTCAACAAAAATATCATCATATCCATTTGGAATTCCTTTATTGGTAATATATACATTGTCTTCCCAATAAGTACCGCCGTACCCTACTTTGTAAAATTCAATATCATAAAATACATATACCTTTTTCAAGTTAGATTTCAATATATTAACAGGGTATTTTTGCAATGCCTTCTTAACAATTTTTAATGATCTACTAATATCGTCATCCGAATCTAAGGTTTCAATCTTAGCATTGCTTGGAGAATCATACCACGATTGTGGAAAAAATAACTCAGGGGTATTAAATATTATTTCTACACCACTTCTTTTATCAACAAATATTTTAGTTTGACCATAAACTCTAAAACTGATAATTAGCAAAATCACCAAAAACGAAAAGTTATTGCCAATTGTATTTATTTTCATTTTGCTTTTTTGTAAAAAAATTCAACAATAATAATACCATATAATTAAAAACATGGGATTTTTGATGTTTTAAAAAGATATTTGCTTTTATTTCAGTTAATTCTATTTGTTGAAAAAACATTTTTGATTTATTACAAACATACTTTCAACCTTTATAGCATAAAAAATATATATATTTGCCTTTGCTTTTTAAAATATAATCCTTTTGAAAAAAATATTTGTTTTCTTAACAGCTCTTTTTAGCTTGTTCAGTGTTTATTCGCAAGAAACCTTTGGTTTGGTCAATGGAAATTATGCAGGAGTTAATGGTGTAATAACCAACCCCAGTTCTATGATTAATTCTAAACTTTATTTAGACATTAATTTTCTAACTTGCGATATATTTCTTCATAATAACTATGTATATGTGCCAAGCGGCAATCATAGTACAATAGAGGCTTTTAAAAGAAATCCCGACTTTCCTATGGCTGCCAAAGGCAAATATATTTTAGACTACTATACGGATAATTACAAAAAAAATGCTTACGTAAACTTTCGTCTGAATGGACCCTCAGCGATGTTGGTTTATGGCAATCACGCTTTTGCCATCCATGATGCCATTCGTTCTGTTACATCTATCAGAGGAATTGAATTGCCAACTGCAAAGTTTGCTTATGAAGGATTATATTCCACGCCACAACAGAATATCAATTATTCAACCAGCAACTTTAAGATTGCCGAACTAACTTGGGGGGAAATAGGTTTCAGTTATGCATATCAGTTTAAACTGAAAAATAAAGATAGCTGGTCATTTGGTCTTTCTATTCGTCGTTTGTGGGGTTTCGATGGTTCTTATCTTACAGGAAGAACAGCGAATTATGCAGTAACCAACGACACTATGCTTGTTATTAATAAACTTGATGCAGAATATGGTATTATTGGCAGAAGCAATGATGATGTTACAGGTTTCGGAACTAGTGGCATTTCCAAAGGTAAGGGTTGGGCTTTTGATATTGGTATCACCTATACAAAGTTAAAAAACTATGCTAAACCAACATTTGGTTCAATTACGCAAGCATGTAAATCAAAATATCAAGATTATGATTATAGAATTGGTGTTTCGATAATCGATTTGGGAGGCATTAATTATAAAGTTGGGAAAACGTATGGTTTAAGCACAAATACACAAGATTCTATAAATATTAGACCATTTTATGCGATAACCACCATTGATGGATTTAATAATACACTTAGTAATAGCATATATCATAATTCAATACAATCTTTTTCGGGTGATGGTTATAAAATTGGGTTGCCCTCTGCTCTTTGTATTCAATATGATTATCATTACAGAAAAGATTGGTATTTTAATGCTACCATCATCAAAGATTTTAACCTTTACAAAAACCACGTGAGCCGACCAACCATATTAGCGTTTACTCCACGTTATGAAAAAAGGTGGTTTGAGTGCAATGTGCCTCTTTCGCTTTACGATTATCGCCACCCAAGAGTAGGTTTGGCATTTCGTTTCATGAATTTTTCTATTGGTACCGAAAAACTTGGTTCTTTCTTTAACTTCAACGACCTTACGGGTGCCGATTTGTATTTTTCTTTACGCATCAATCTCTTAAAAGGTAAATGCCCTACTAAATACAAACCTTTTGAATATAAACCAAAGAAAAAAGCGGAAGACTGTAATTGTCCTGATAAAATTGATACCGAATCGAACAGATGGAAACATAAAAAGAAATAGTTGTGCTTTTAAAAGCATGAGAAAAAAAGAAACACAACTACTCTTTTTATTTAACAGAAAGCAATCCAATAAACACATCGGGATTTTTTAATGCTTTATTGTTTATTAAATTACTTAAATTTACTTCTCCGATCACATATTTGTAATCTTCGCTTTTGTATGATACTTCTATGTTTTGCATTTGAATGGCTTCAATAGACTTTTCTTCTTTATACCTAAAATAAACTTTTAATTTTTTACTTTGATTGATAAAAAAATCAAGATTTTGATAATGTTTTTTAAATTCATAGGAATAGTTGTAAGTTAAAGCAGAAATATCAGATAAAACTGCTGAAGCAGTAGGAAATGCACCAGCACCTTTGCCTTTAAACAATTGATTTTCGGTAAATACCCCTTGAAGCATCACTGCATTGTATTCGTCTTCAATAAAATAAAGCGGATTACTCTTATCAACAAACTGGGGCATTACAAAACAAACCAATTCTTTATCATACTTTTTGGTAGAAGCAAGCAATCTGATTTTTAGATTCTTTTCTTTAGCAAAACGAATGTCATGAATTGAAATATTTTGTATTCCATAATTAAATAGCTCATTTGGATGAGATATAACCCCAAAAGCGTGAAAATTATTAATCACTACTTTCGACTTGGTGTCATAACCTTCTACATCCAATGTTGGATCGCTTTCTGCAAAACCAAGTTTTTGTGCATCTTTCAATACATCAGCATAAGTTCTATTTTCATTAAACATTTTTGAAAGGATGTAATTGGTGGTTCCATTATAAATGCCTTCCACAATGTCGAGTAATTCGTTATCGTAATATTCTTCTAAATTTCTAATAATGGGAATACTTCCACAAGAAGCACCTTCATAAAGAATAGGCTTATTATATTTAGATTGCAGTGTCAGTATCTCTGGAAGATGTTCTGCTATCATTTTTTTATTTGCAGTTACCACCGCTTTGCCTTTTTGCAAGGCTTTTTCTAAAATTTCAAAAGCATCATCAGCATTATCAATTAATTCTATAATAATATCAATTTCATTATCTTCTAATAATTCATTTTTATCAAAAGTAAAATGTTCCATCGCAATAGGGCGCAATTTATCTTTATGTTTTACACAAATCTTTTTAATATTTGCTTGAATTCCGGTAGTTTGATTGAGCACATCGTACAATCCTTTTCCTACGCAGCCAAAACCAAACAATCCTAAAGTAAGTTTTTTTCTATTTGTCATTTTTTTTGTTTTTTAATGATTAACAGTTATTTTTTTGAATTCACATAGTAATTGAGCCAATTACCATATAAAAGATGAGCATTGGTTTTCCAGGTATTAATTGGAGCCTTGTTTTCATCATTATTAGGGAAATAATTTTGTGGTTTTAAAATTGGTAAACCTTTTTGTAAGTCTCTAAAATACTCATCTTTCAATGTGTTTACATCATATTCAGAATGACCAGTAACAAAAAATTGTTTCTTTGCTTCATTAGCCAAAATATAAATACCCGCTTTTTCAGATGTTGAAATAATCTTTAAATCAGATACTTTTTCGATATCATCTCTGACAATGCTTGTGTGTCGGGAATGAGGAGCTAAGTATGGATTATGAATTTCTTTTAAAATCGCAATTTCATGATTAATTTGATGATTAAACACGCCAAACATTTTTTCTGAAAGCTTATATTTTGGAATATTATAATAATGAAACAAAGCCGCTTGTGCTCCCCAGCAAATAAAAAAAGTGGATGTAACGTTGCTTAGCGCCCAATCCATTATTTGTTTCAATTCATTCCAATAATTAACTTCTTTAAAATCCAATAGTTCTACAGGTGCTCCTGTAACAATCATCCCATCCCAATGACTATTTTTAATTTCATCAAAAGAATGATAGCTTTTTTTAAGGTATTCCTCCGAGGTGGTTTTCGATTGATGAGATGAAACATAAACAAACTCTATATCAATAGCATATTGTTCATTATTCAACACTCGAAGCAATTGCAATTCGGTAGTTTGCTTATTTGGCATTAGATTTAAAATAGCTATTTTTAGCAAATTGTTTTTATCAATGTTAGCCTTAGACTTGCCTTCTATTTGAAAGCCCTCTTTTTTTAAAGGTGCTAAAGCGAATAAATTATCATTTACGATGATGCTCATATTTAAATTTTATTAAATGCTTGTTCAAAATCATTTTTAATATCCTCAATATGCTCTATACCCACAGAAACAAGTAATAAGTTTGGTAAAACCCCCGAAGCTAATTGTTCTTCTTCGCTAAGTTGCTGATGAGTAGTAGCTGCAGGTTGAATAATCAATGTTTTTGTATCTCCCACGTTGGCAAGGTGGCTTGTTAGTTTGAGATTATCAATAAATTTAATAGTGTTTTCTTTGTTTCCTTTTAAAGTAAAAGATAAAACACCGCCAAATCCATTTTTCAAATATTTTTTTGCCATCGGATGGTATAAACTACTTTCTAATCCTGGATAATTTACTTTGTCAACTTTAAGATGGTTCTCTAACCATAAAGCCAGTTCCAAGGCATTAGAAGTATGACGTTCCATCCTGAGAGATAAGGTCTCTAATCCCTGAATTAATTGAAAAGAATTGAAAGGGCTAATTGCCGGACCAAAATCTCTTAAGCCTTCCACTCTTGCTCTGGTAATAAAAGCAATATTCCCATAAGGACTTTTATCTCCAAATGTTTCCCAAAAATTTAATCCATGATAACTCTCAGAAGGCTTACTAAATTGAGGAAATTTACCGTTGCCCCAATTATAATTTCCTCCGTCCACAATAACTCCTCCCATGCTTGTTCCATGACCACCAATCCACTTAGTTGCCGACTCAACCACAATGTTTGCACCTAATTTCAATGGCTGACACAAATACCCGCCTCCTGCAAAAGTATTATCAACAATTAAAGGAATGTCGTATTTCTTAGCCAATGCTGCTAACGCATCAAAATCGGGAATATTAAATTTTGGATTACCAATGGTTTCTATATAAATTGCTTTTGTTTTATTATCAATCAAATTCTCATATTCTTTTACTTGGTGTCCTTTAGCAAACTTCACTTGTATTCCTAATCTTTTAAACGCAATTTTAAACTGATTGTAAGTGCCACCATAAAGAAAAGAAGTAGAAACAAAATTATCACCTGCATTTAAAATATTGTTTAAGGCTATAAATTGGGCTGCATGACCAGATGCAACCGCTAAAGCGGCAATACCACCTTCTAAAGCAGCCATTCTTTTTTCAAAAACATCGGTCGTTGGGTTCATCAAACGCGTATAAATGTTGCCAAATTCTTTTAATGCAAACAAATCGGCACCATGTTGCGAGTTTTTAAACAAATAAGAGGTTGTTTGATAAATGGGTACCGCTCTTGATAAGGTGGTTGGGTCAACTTCTTGTCCTGCATGCACTTGTAAGGTTTCAAATCTATAATTTAATGTTTTCATTTTCTAAAATATTTGTTTTTATAATTGAATAAATTAACATACTAGGACTTTTATAGGCTAATTGACAAAACTATCATTTAAAACGAGAGCAATGACTACAATTAGCCTAAAAGCATTCGCCAATAAAAACAAATCGAGATTTTTGAAATGAAATGAAAAGTTATTGAAACACAATTTGTTTGTTTTATAACTAAACAAGCATTAGATACATTTTTCATTTTGTTTACTAATTAATTTATAATCCCCATTAAGGGTCAGGTTTTGGCACCTTCCAAAACAATATTTTGGGGTTGCCAGAGGGTTGCAGAGCCTGTTCTCTCGCCTCTTCTTTATAAATCAATTATGCTAACTATAAGGAAAGAATAATTGATTGAAAAATTTCGTTGCAAATTTACAATTATTTTTGGTTTATCAAATTTTTAGAAAATAAATTATTGACATAACCATTTTTATAAAATAAAAGCCAACGCATTGAAATTAGGCAATATTCAATTTATTTTTTTTATTAAAATACTTTTTATATATTGCATTGTTTTTTATTTAAAATTAGAAAAAACAGCAATTAACTTTTATTCCTTAACCAAACCCTTCAAATTATGAAAAAATTAAATGTATTTTTATTGATTGTTCTCGGAATCGCCTTGATTTCGTGCAAACCCACCTCACAACAAGGGGCTGATTACAATAATCAGATTATTGCTCTTACAGATGCAGTTGTTGTTGACCAGTATGGACAGTTTTTAAAAACATGGCAGCGTTATGACGTTGATAATCCTGACTATGCAGAATTAAAAGCTGATTTTAAATCGTATCAAGCTCAGATTAAAACATCTATGGATGGAATTAGTAGTCTGAAAAAATTTGATGGAAAAAACGAATTTAAAGATGCTGCCATTGAATATCTTAGCGCATATCAGTCTACTTGCGATAACGAATGGAAAGAAATCTTAGACATTCTTAAACAAGGCGAGGATATAAGCAGTAGAGACCTTTCTAGGTGTGATGATATTGCAGTAGCTATTGATAAAAAAGTTGAAAAAGCTGATAAAAACTTTGCCAAATTTCAAAAATCATTTGCCAAAAAATATAATTTTGAATTAGTAAGTGAATGATATTAATGCTTATACTTATAAAAAAGCCTTTGATTTCTCAAAGGCTTTTTTATTAATTTTATTGTTAATCGGGAATTTTCCGATTGTAAACGATTTGAGATTGTTTGTGCAAAGCCGTATTAATATTTTTGCCAAGAAAATTCAAATTTATTATTAATTTTAAATCGTAAAAAAATGGAAACAACAAAATCAGTTTGCTATAAAGACAAGCGTATGAAAAAAATAGTTTTTGGTTTGTTGGTTATTCTTGCAGGAACACTATTGCTTGCATTTAACACAGGCAATTTATCTTATGAATACAAACACTTTATTTTCAATTGGCAAGTATTGTTAATAGCTATAGGTATCACCAACCTATTTAGCAAAGATAGCTGGCTTACTGGAGTGGTTTTGATAGGAGTTGGAACTTTCTTTTGGATACCAATGTTATATATCTTTCCTTATAACTTTAGAGGCATGTTTTGGCCCGCTTTGCTCATTTTATTTGGCATTTTAGTCATTTTAAAAAAAGGATTTGGTCCACATTTTCGTCACCACCATTTTCGCAAAGATTTTAGCCTTGATTCGGGCTATATTGAAGAAACCAACATATTTAGTGGTACCAAACAAAGAATTTCACCCGTAGTTTTTACTGGAGGCAAAATTACCAACATTTTCGGCGGCTCAGAAATTGACTTAACTAGAACCACCTTGGGTGAAGGCAACAATGTGCTCGAAGTGTTTTGTGCTTTTGGGGGAATAAGCCTTATTGTTCCTTCCGATTGGGAAGTTCATATTGAAGTTACTTCTGTTTTAGGAGGTTTTGTTGATAAAAGAACTTATACCAATACCACTTCAAACGATAGCGTCAGGAAATTATTCATTAAAGGAAGTGCCGTTTTTGGTGGTGGCGATTTAAAAAGTTTATAATTTAAAAATAAATTGGAACATCCTTTTTTTAGAAATCTAAAATTTTTAGCAATCTATGCTGGCTTATGGATGCTCATTTCGGGTATCCATTTTGCCATTCTTTTAAGCTATTATCAATTTTCTATTGCTACAGCGCTATTAGATGGATTTACTTTTAATTTAACTTTTTCAGTTTTAGGCATTGCCATTTGGTATGCCATGAAGTATAGCGAACCCAAAAAGTTCAAAATAATCAACTATATAATTAATCATCTTACCATTTCAACGGTTATTATGATAATTTGGTTAAGTTCTAGCATGAGTTTACTTTCTATTTGGCTATCTGACAATAGTGATTATTTGTTATTTCTTCATAATTCAATACTTTGGAGAATAGTAAGCGGAATGTTTCTTTATTTAATTATGGTTTTAGTATATTATCTTATTATTTATTATAACAATATTCAAGATAAATTGAATAATGAAACCAAACTAAAAGATATTATTAAAGAAAGTGAACTCAATTTGCTTAAATCGCAGATAAATCCTCATTTTTTGTTCAACAGTTTAAATTCGATCAGCTCTTTGACGATAACTGATGCCCCAAAAGCACAAGAAATGATAATAAAATTATCTGATTTTCTGAGGTATTCTATATCACAACCGGAAAATAAATTTTCCTCTTTAAAATCAGAGCTCGAAAACATCCGTCGCTATATAGAAATTGAGCAAGTACGATTTGGGAAAAAACTCAATTACGAATTTAGCATTGAGGAAGAGTGCAATGAAAAAAACATTCCTATTATGATTTTGCAACCACTATTTGAAAATGCGGTTAAACATGGCGTTTACGAGAGTACTGCACAAATTTCTATTATTACAAACTGCTGTTTTAGAGACAATAGTTTGATTATTTCAATTACCAATAATTTTGAAAATACGTGAAATCAAAAAAAGGAGCAGAAATTGGACTAAAAAACATTAAAGAACGCCTAAAACTCATATATCAAAACGACCAATTGCTGCAAACCGCTATTTCAAACAATATTTTTCAAGTTAAATTAATTATTCCTCAATTTTAATATTTATTTTACAATGCTTAGCTCCAAAATTTTACGTGCACTCATCATAGATGATGAAGAACCCGCAAGAAATATTATTAAACAATATTTAACTTCATTACCCTCTATTGAAGTAGTTGGAGAATATGCTGATGGCTTCAGTGGACTTAAAGCAATTAATGATTTAAAACCAGATTTAATATTTCTTGATATTCAAATGCCTAAACTTACAGGTTTTGAATTGCTTGAACTTATTGAACATAAGCCTAATATTATATTTTCTACCGCTTATGACCAATATGCTATCAAAGCCTTTGAAGCTAATGCCATCGACTACCTTCTAAAGCCCTATAGTAAAGAGCGATTTAACCAGGCTTTAACCAAAGTACTAGAAAAAGGAAAGAATGCAAATGATACTAACTTGAAAATAAAATCTATCGTTAATACTATTGACGAAAAGCCAGAGTTTATTGCAAGAATAGCCGTAAAATCAGGTACAAAAATTGATGTGATTCCCACGGAAACGATTATTTACCTCGAAGCAGAAGGCGATTATGTGATGATTTATACGCCAAACGATAGCTATCTCAAAGAAAAGACAATGAAATACTTTGAAACGCATTTAGATAATCATCAATTTATTAGAATTCACAGGTCTTTTATAGTAAATGTCAATGAAATAGTTCGATTAGAACATTATGACAAAGAGAATTATATTGCCATTCTTAAAAATAATATAAAGCTAAAAGTAAGTTCTAATGGTCATAAACTTTTAAAGCAAGCTCTTCATATATAAAAAAATAATGTAAATTAAAAAAAAGGTGTAAATTTGGTTTCTAAATCATTATTAACCATTTAATCTCTTCTCTCATTAATGAAAAAAACGTTTATTTTAACATTTGCAATAATGCTTATTGCATCTGTTGCTTTCTCTCAAACAGAGAAATACGCTCGTATAAAAATTTATACCGACAACACTGGCTTAGCTAAATTAGCATCGCTTGGAATTCCATTAGATAATGGAACTATGAAGAAAGGAGTGTTTTATATTACCGAATTATCTGAAACTGACATCAAAACCGTTATTACCAATGGTTTTAAATATGAGATTTTGATAAATGATATGACAAAATATTATGTGGAAAACAATTCAAAAGCTGCAAATTTAGACGAAGAATATATGGAAAAACTTGCATCAAGTTGGCCTGTTCCTACAGGATTTTCATTAGGCACCTGCGGGGGTTTTTCTACTTATACTCAATTTCTTGCACATCTTGATAATTTAGCGGCGATGTATCCTAATTTAATTACAGTTAAACAACCAGTAAGCCCTACTATTAATTCCATAGAAGGAAGACCTTTGTATTATGTAAAAATTTCTGACAATCCTAATGTTTCTGAGGCAGAACCTCAGGTTTTATACACTGGAATGCATCATGCCCGCGAACCTATTGGTATGCAACATTTACTTTTTTATATGTATTACATATTAGAACATTATTCTACTGATAACAATATTAAAAACCTAATTGATAATACAGAAATGTATTTTATTCCTGTAGTTAATCCAGATGGTTATTCATATAACATTACTACAAATTCTAATGGTGGCGGAACATGGCGTAAAAACCGCAGATTAGTATCTGGAAGTACTTATGGAATTGATTTAAATAGAAACTATGGATATATGTGGGGTTATGACAATTCTGGCTCTTCTAATGTACCTTCTAGTGAAACTTATCGTGGTACAGCCGCATTTTCTGAACCAGAAACCCAAATTATTCGCGATTTTTGCAATGCCCATCAATTTAAAATAGCTTTAAACTATCATTCTGTTGCAGGAATGTTTTTATATTCTTGGGGATATTCTTCAACACCAATATTGCCAGATGCTTCAACTTACAGTGCTTATTCAGCTCTGATGACCGCCGAAAATCATTACACTTTTGGTTCTTGTTCGCAAGTGTTATATGCTGCCAATGGAGGCTCAGATGATTGGATGTATGGCGAACAAACCTCTAAACCCAAAATTCTTGCGTGGACTCCCGAAATTGGTGGTAGTGGTTTTTGGCCCTCCACATCTGAAATTATTCCTCTTTGTCAGGAAAATATGTGGCAAAGTCTTCAAGCTGCTTATTTGGTAGGTAATTATGCTAAAATAGCAGAAACTTCACCCCATAATATTTATGAATTAAATGGATATTTTAAATTTGATATTCAGCGTTTAGGTTTACAAAACACCCCGAGTTTTACTGTTTCCATCGTTCCAATTGGTGGCGAAATTCAAACTGTTGGAAGCCCTAAAACATTCAACACAATGACTTTGCTCGAAACACGTCACGATTCTATTTCTTTTATGCTAAATCCTTCTGTTTATGGTTGTCAACAAATTAGATTTTTAATTTCTGTAAATAATGGACTTTATACCAATTCTGATACCATTACCAAAGTGTTTGGTCAATCAGTGGCTTTATTAAACGATAATTGTAATGCCATTACCAATTGGACTCCAACCAATACTTGGGGAATTTCAACATCGCAATATCACTCTGCTACTGGTTCAATTACCGATTCGCCAAGTGGCAATTATGCTAACAATCAAGGAGCAACAAATTCAATTACATTAACCAACAGCATTGATTTGCATAATAAATGTTTTGCAACCCTTTCTTATTGGGCAAAATGGGATGTTGAAGCTGGTTATGACTTTGTACAGGTTAAAGTTTCGACCAATAATGGAACAAACTGGATTCCTCTTGCTGGAAAATATACACATCCGGGAGGCTCTAATCAAATAGCTGGCAGTCCATTGTATGATGGCGTTCAAGCAACTTGGGTAAAAGAAGAAATAGACCTTTCAAACTATGTTGGGCAAAACATCAAAATTCGTTTTACCTTACAAAGTGATGGAGGTGTTGTTGGCGATGGTTTCTATTATGACGATTTATCTGTTTCTACTATTGATGGCAATGTGGGAATTATCGAAAATAATCCAACGAACGAAAACAATATTTCTGATGCTTTTCCTAATCCAGTAAAAACTGAATTTCAATTGAATTATTCCCTCAACAAAAACAATAACAATAGTTCTCTTCATATTTATAATTCTTTAGGTCAAGAGGTATATAATCTCAAACTCCCTAATAATAAAGGTAATTTACATATAATAACAAATGGTTGGGAAAATGGGGTGTATTTTTATATGATCAAAGGAAATAATTATCGCTCTGAGACTAAGAAATTGATCATACTTTAATCTATTTCATTCATTTATCTAATTAAACCGCAGTTGCTTTATATTGGCAATTGCGGTTTTTTATTGCTTTCAGCAAAATAGTTATCAATCAATTTAGGAATGGCATAGTTTTTAAAATCTTTCAAGTCAATTAATATTAAAGAATTTGACGGTTTAAAATCTATTTCCTTATAAATTTGAATAGAAAAGAATTGAGCAATAATTTTTTGATGGGTTAGCTGATGTTTATATATTTTTGAAACATCAATTAACTCATATTCATTTTTACCAACAATATTAGCCCATTCCTTAGTTGAAATCAATTGAGAATAATTGAACAACTCATTTGTCTCAATTAGAGGCAAATCAAACAAGCCTTTCCAGATGTCATCACCTGTTCTCTTTTTTAAATACAGGAAAGATTTATTTTTGAATTTGTAATTAATTACCAAATAATTAAAAAAACGCTCTTTCTGTTTGATTTTTTTATCTTTTATGGGCAATTTATCAATACAATTATTGCTAAATGAGTAACAATCATTTATAAAAATGCACGAACTGCACACTGGCTTAACAGGAACGCATTGCAAAGCACCAAATTCCATTATAGCTTGATTAAATGAAGATGGATTTTGCTTATCAATCAATTCATTTACTATTTCGTATATTTTATTGACACCTTCTGTTGAATTAATGGGAGAATAAATACCAAATAATCTTGAAATAACTCGCATCACATTTCCATCAACTACAGGATATGGTTTATTATAAGCAAATGAAGCAATAGCACTTGCAGTATATTTTCCTATGCCTTTGAGTGCAATAATTTCAGAATATTCAATTGGGAAAACTCCATTATATTTTTGTTTAATAGTAACCGCTGTTTCGTGTAAGTTTCTGGCTCTAGAATAATATCCTAAACCTTGCCAAAGTTTCAATACCTCATCAATAGAGGCATTAGCAAGGTCATTAACAGTAGGATATTTATTAACAAAACGATTGTAATAAGGTGTTCCTTGTTCCACTCTTGTTTGTTGAAGAATGATTTCGGATAGCCATATTAAATATGCGTTAGAGGTATTCCGCCAAGGAAGCTTCCTTTTGTGCAACTCATACCAATTGATAATGCGACTATTAAATCTTTGAATCAAGTGAAATAAATTTATAATGAATTAATTTACTGAAAAATAGTATTTATTTTTTTTGTGGATGAAAAATATTTTATCTTTGCACCCCTTTAATGTTTTAAAATTAAGTCAAAAATATAATATATAATTTATTAAATTTCATAATTATGACAAAAGCAGAAATTGTATCAGAAATTGCCAATAAAACAGGCGTTGAAAAATTAGCTGTTCAAGCTAGTATTGAAGCTTTTATGGCTTCAGTGAAAAGTTCTTTAATAAAAGGAGAAAATGTTTATTTAAGAGGATTTGGCAGTTTTATTATAAAAAAACGTGCTCAAAAAACAGGTAGAAATATTTCAAAAAATACTACCATTATTATTCCTGCTCATAACATTCCTGCTTTTAAACCAGCAAAAGAATTTGTAACAGAAGTTAAAAAAAATAAAAAATAAATTTACCGTATTTTGCTCTTTTGGGAGTAATATATTCATTTTTAAACAATCACATTATGCCAAGCGGAAAGAAAAAGAAAAGACATAAAATGTCTGCCCACAAAAGAAAAAAACAATTAAGAAAAAATAGACATAAGAAAAAATAAACTGAAAAAGTTTGTGTTTTCTTACATATTTATATTTTAAACTAATTACATATTTTTAATAAATTTATGTGGTTAGTTTATTATAATTACCCTTAATCTTAATTTTGCCTAATTAAAATGCAAAAAAATAATTTGCTCATTAGTTATATATATACCTTGTGAATAAAGAACTCATCATAGATGCAACAGCTACCGAAGTTGTAATTGCTTTGTTGGAAGATAAACGATTGGTGGAAATCAATAATGAAAAGACCAATAACAATTATTCTGTTGGAGATATTTATCTTGGTAAAGTTAAAAAAATTATAAGTGGTCTTAATGCTGCTTTTGTAGACGTTGGCTACGAAAAAGATGCTTTTTTGCATTACCTTGATTTAGGAATGCAAGTAAACTCTTTAAATAAATTTACAAGGCTATTTCAAAGCGGCAAACTAAATCAACCCTCTATAGACAACTTTTCCCTCGAAAAAGATATTGAAAAAACTGGAAGAATCTCTAATGTACTTAAGCAAGGACAGGAAATATTAGTACAAATTGCCAAAGAACCTATTTCCACTAAAGGACCAAGAATTAGTTCTGAAATTTCGCTTGCTGGAAGGTATTTAGTTTTGGTTCCTTTCTCTGAACGAATTTCAGTTTCTCAGAAAATTAAAGATGCTGAAGAAAGAAATCGCTTAAAACGATTGGTAATTAGCATTAAACCAAAAAATTTCGGCGTTATTATTCGCACTGTTGCCGAAAGTAAAATGGTTGCTGATTTAGATTCCAATTTAAACGACTTAATTTCTAAATGGAATAATTGTATCAATAATTTAGCGAAAGCAAAACCTCCACAAAAACTTATTGGTGAGCTTAACAGAACCTCAGCTATTTTGAGAGACTTACTCAGCGAAGAGTTTAACAATGTTTATGTGAATAATCTCACATTATACGAAGAAATTAAAACGTATATAAAAACTATTGCTCCCGATAAAGCAGAAATTGTTAAATTATATAAATCAAAAACACCTATTTTCGATTTCTTTGGAATAGAAAGGCAAATTAAAAGTACTTTTGGTAAAACTGTTTCATTAAAAAGTGGTTCTTATTTAATCATTGAACATACCGAAGCTTTGCATGTAATTGATGTAAATAGCGGTCATCATCTAAATTCGGAAAATAACCAAGAAAAAAATGCCTTAGAAGTTAATCTGGAAGCAGCTTCCGAAATAGCCAGACAACTCCGACTTAGAGATATGGGTGGCATTATTGTTGTCGATTTTATTGATTTACACGAAATTGGTAATCGTAGAGCACTTTATCAAAAGATGAAAGATGAAATGCGTTTCGATAGAGCCAAACATAATGTGCTTCCTCCAAGTAAGTTTGGATTGATTCAAATTACTAGACAAAGAGTCCGTCCAGAAATGAACATCGAAACTATAGAAAAATGCCCTGTTTGCGATGGTACTGGCGAAATTAAAGCCAGCATTACCCTTACCGATGAAATGGAAAACAACATTAGATACTTGCTGCAAGATCAAAACGAAAAATATCTTGTAATGGCTGTTCATCCTTATATTTATGCTTATTTAACAAAAGGAATCATATCAATTCGGGTTAAATGGTTTTTTAAATATAAAAAATGGATAAAAATAAGTCCAATGTCTTCTTATCATTTTCTGGAATATCACTTTTTTAATAAAGTAGATGATGAAATAAAGCTATAAAGCTTATTAAGATTGAAAAGAATTTGTGTTTGTTTCATCTGTTTCAATTCAATTAACTAACGCATGTTTTCAATGTTTATTATATGAACATCATTAGGCACGACATTTATGTCGTGTTCAAAATGTAACCAAAAGAAAAGGGGCTTTAGCCCAAACCCAAAATTAATGTTTAATAATATCAAATCCATACCGTTTAATAAGTTTATCATATTCCTGTTTAACTGTAATCTTTTTATGATGCTCTTCCTGATTAGCAATGTAATTTCTAACAATCTCAATTTTATCGTCTCCAACCCCTACCGCTAAATATTCATCCTGCCATTCAAATTTTAGTTTAATCAATTTATTTTGATTTATCCAATGTGATGATTCGCCTTTTATTAATTGTGCAATTTTTCCAATGCTTATAAATGACATTTTGTTTTATATATTTGGGCTAAAGCCCGTTTTCTTGTTCTTTATGTTTCAACGCCATAAATGGCGTTGCTAATTATTTTGCGTAACATCAGTAACTAAAATTTATATTTAGAATTTCTATAAGGTTTTATTGAGTAATTGAGGATTCGACAGTAAACGGATAAAATATTGTTCGGTTAAAGCATCTTTTATCAAATCGAGATGAGCAATATG
>Ga0066650_10000282_pt1 | contig 16495 bp, 16 predicted proteins | sample CryGey092014_all_FD_59539 | JGI IMG/M metagenome (GOLD analysis project Ga0066650, IMG submission 59539) | Groundwater microbial communities from aquifer - Crystal Geyser CG23_combo_of_CG06-09_8/20/14_all | ecosystem: Environmental > Aquatic > Deep subsurface > Groundwater | place: USA: Utah...
CGCGTGCCGAGGCGCTTTGCGCCGAGGCAACAAACGCCGAACATACAATTTGGCTCCGAAGGCCGGATTCGAACCGGCGACCCAGTGATTAACAGTCACTTGCTCTGACCGACTGAGCTACTTCGGAATAACATTTATTTTAAGATTTCACCTAAAGACTTTCTATCTTGTCCACTTTTTAAGAAAATTTCTCTTTTTCGCGCCTCAGTTTTATTTTTATATTCTTCCTTATAAACTAATTCAAATGGCTTATGTAGCTTTGTCCATTTACACTTGCCTGTGTTGTGTTCCCAAAGCCTATTTTTAGATGGCTTGCCTGTATAACCAATATACCGTTTGTTATCCTTCAGACTTCTTAAAACATAAACGCAAAACATAATACCCTTAATTCAATGTGGACTGTCCGCCAGAGGCGGATCCGCCTTTGGCGGAAGCTACTTCGGAATAACATTTATTTTTCAAAGAAACCACTTTAACTGCTTGCCACCTAGGTATCAGATCAATAGGCACAATTTCGTATATTGTATTTTTTATATCGTCAACAAAAAATAGCGATTTTTAGCTTTATAATAAGATGTTTAGCATCTTAATTAATTTCCTTTTGTGATTTGATTGTCAATCTGCTATCCATTAGTCTATGAATTTAGAAAAGAAAATTAGTATTAAATTAAACGGAAAACCATTAAAAGCCTCAATTGGATGCTCTATTTCAAATTTGCTTAAGGAACATCCGCACAAAGGCAAATTTCCTGCTATTGGCGCTATTATTAATAAAAATCGGTTAGATGGCTTATATTATCAGCTTAAAATCAATGCAGATATTCAAACCATTGACCTGTCAGTCAGGCAGGGGATGGACATATATCGTAGAACAGCAACTTTTATATTATGTGCAGCACTTTATGAATTAAATCCAAAGGTGCACGTAGTTGTTGGTCAGTCAATATCAGATAATTATTTCTTTGAAATAGAAGGTCAAAGGTTCACCCCCTCTCTTATTAAGAGATTAGAACAAAGGATGAGAGAGATTGTTGAGGCTAAACTTTCTTTGCGGCGTGAATGGACAATCATTGAAGAAGCAATACAGTTGATTAAAAATAGTGGGCATGAAGATAAGATTCCCTTATTGCAGCAATACAAACGATCCGAGATTCCGGTGGTCAGCATCAGAGGATATAAAGAGATTGCCTATGGTCCTGTAGCGCATACAACCGCGACAATAGATCGCTTTAAATTACATTCATATGAACATGGTCTTCTTCTGGGATTTCCTAATTCAAAAGGTGTTGTTGATAAAAAAATATCGCTTCAGCCAAAACTTTTTAAGACTTATGTTGAGACAAAGGATTGGTATGATTTAATGGGTGCTTCTACCATTGCGCAACTAAATGAGCATTGCATTAAAGGATCTATTTCAGATCTGATAAAGGTTGCAGAAGCATTGCATGAGCGGAAAATCGCGGACATTGCAGATGACATAGCCAGAAAAAAAGATTGCCATCTTATTCTGATTGCCGGTCCTTCAGGCTCAGGCAAGACAACTTTTTCCAAGCGGCTTGCAATTCAGTTAAAGTTGCATGGAATAGATCCGGTTTCTCTTTCAATGGATAATTACTATGTTGATCGTGAAAAAACACCAAAACATGAAGATGGATCTTATAATTTTGAATGCCTCGGGGCTCTGGATATTAATTTTTTAAATAAACATTTGAAGCTTATATTATCAGGTCAAAAAGTTCTTTTGCCAAAATATAATTTTTCATTGGGAATAAGGGAGCCGGTTAAGAAAACTGAGGCTAGGCTTAAAGATAATCAGGTTATTATCATGGAAGGTATTCATGGACTGAATGAGAAACTTTCATCTACAGTAGCGAAAAAGAATAAATATAAGATCTATGTTTCAGCTCTTACGCAACTTTCCATAGATAATCATAATAGAATTTTTACAAGTGACACACGTCTTATTAGGAGAATCGTTAGAGACAGGCTTTTCAGAGGCGCAAGCGTCTCTGATACATTAGCTGTGTGGCCAAGTGTAAAAATGGGAGAGGAAAAGTATATTTTTTCATATCAGGAAAATGCTGATGTTATATTTAATTCAGCTTTGGCATATGAACCGGCTTTATTAAAGCCTTTTGCCGAAAGATTTTTAATGGAAGTAAGAAGAGGAGACCATGGTTTTATTGAAGCGTCAAGATTGCTTCGCTTTTTTAATTTTATTGTTCCAATTCTGGCACGTGAAGTCCCGCATATTTCAATTCTAAGAGAGTTTATAGGTGGGAGCGCTTTTAGGTATTAAAAATTTTAACAGTTAATATTTATTGGAGTTGTTTCTTTTTCCAGCTTTTCTTCTTCATTTTCTGAAGTTGCTTTAAACAAATCTTTAGATGCGAATCTTAACATCGTAATTCCAATAATACCCTTTAACAGATAGTTGGTAAACATCCACAAAAGCGTGGCTGCAAAAATCAGATCTTGCGGTGTTATAAGTCCGGCTTCAAATATCGGACCGCTTATATATTTATAAAGAAGTTCCACCATTGCAGCATTGGTAGTGCCTAATCCGCCCGGAGTGATTGGTAGGGTTCCAATAAAAAACACCAATGGGATATTGCCAAGTATTTTTGTGAATGGAATGGATGTATTAAATGTCAGCAATAAAATGTATACGGAAATGATGATCGTAAAATGTATTGGAATGCGCATAAGCCCAACGCGGACATAATCAAAGAAGCGGGTTTTCTCAAATATATTAAATATCTGCCGTTTGCGCTGTTTTTCAATAAAGTCGCAGGTGAATAGCTTGGTTGATATTTTATCAAACCAGCGTCCCCAAAATCCAATCCAGAGAAAGGCAAATAAGTATAGAATAAGTGCGCATACGAGAACAAGATGACCCAGATCAACACCTGCAATAATATGTTCCTGAAAGAATGAGCCACCTAACGCTAATGTTACTATCCATAAAAGATCTATAAATAAAATGAACATGAAAATTCCCAAAGCTTCAAGTATAGGGATCTTGTAACGGCGCTTTAAATAATAGGCAAATGCAACCTGACTGGCTGGATAGCTGACTATCATGATTAAATACGTAACTCCGCGCGCCAATAAGATGTCTTTTAGTTTTACCGGGTATGCAAATCTCTTAAACACATAGGTCATTACAAGAGAATCAGTAAAATATATGATGAAAAAATAGGCTAGAGAAAAGGCTATAAAAGGGAGAAGATTGACGTAACTTAATGATATTAAGACTTTATTTAAGGGATATTTGTTGAATAGATAGATAAAGATGCCTATGGCAACCAGCCACGGCAAAATTTGTTTAATTCGATGAAAGTAAGTTTTCATAAAAAAGTACGCAACTTTTTTTTGTTTAAGGCGATAACTTGGTTGAAAATAACTTGGCGGAGGTACAGGGGAAGGAGAACTCCTTCGCCGTCTAAATCCCCCATCTCCTTTCCCGATTAAAGGCTCCTACTTGAAAAGGTAGGGGCTTTTATATTTTTTTATAACCCAATCCAACCAAATACATCTCAGACGATGTTTTTCTGGTAGCAGGGGGTATAATAATATCAACCTTTTTGAACGCCTTTTTCAACATTTTTTTATAATCATCTAATTCTTTGCCAGGAAAAATCTTTACTAAAAAATTACCACCTTCAGTTAAAATTCCCTGACAGATTTCAAAAGCCCTTTGTGCAAGTTCAAAAGATTTATACGAGTCTCTAAAGGTGATCCCAGATAGTTTAGGCGCCATATCAGATACAATAACATTTGGTTCATTAGTTAACCTTAAGCACAGCTGTTCTATTGAATCAGGAGACATAATATCGCCAAGTATAAAAGTAACATTGTCAGGAACAGAGATTCTAACCGCTTCTATATCAATACCTACAATATTTCCCTTTGACCCAACCAGCTTGGACATTTCCTGCAACCAGCCTCCGGGTGAACATCCAAGATCAATGACAGTATCACCTCTTTTTATGAATTTGAGACGTTTTTGTAGCTGGGCGATCTTGTAAGCTGCTCTTGATGCCTTGCCTTCTTTTTTAGCTTTTTGATGATAAAAATCTTTACGCTTATACGCCATGATTATGCTTCATACGACTTATTTGAAAAAAATGCAAGGATTGCAACAAGATAGTGGGGGGAGGGGGGTTGAAAATGGGAACTATAGACCCCAATATATATATAAATATAAGTCAGTAAATTATTAAATATTACGTTATTTCAATAAGTTATATTTAGACCAACAATGGCAAAGTAATTGCAAAGATTTATAGGTGGAAAGGGAGGCATGTATGGCAAAAATTAGTCCGGTTGAACAAAGGGCAATAGAGTTAATCAGAGAGGTTTCTGTATCTGATGAACCTGTAGGCAGATATAATAGCGGAGTTGAAGCAAACGCAAGACCAGATGGTTTTTCTATAGATTCGTCAAGAACAGATTTTCAAAGGCGATTTAATGCAAGAGAAGGCGTAGACAATGCCAGATATTTTGGCGAACCTGTGCGTACTAGAAGCAGAGCTGCAGAGCTTTATAGTGTGCTAGTGCATGAACCTCCAGCTGTTCAGGGTGAGGTTTTGAAAAGAGTTTTGAGAGATGCAATGAATTCATAAGGGGGTAATATGAGCAACAGAAAGAAATGGAAAAAAGAAGAAGTATTAGAATTATTTGAGCTGTTTATTGAGAACTCTATACCAATGTTGAGCCATAAGGCGTTTAGAAGTCATCTTGATAGAGATGAGAATCTATTTGCTAATCAGCTTGTAAGGCAGGCAAATGGCAATATAGCTTATCGTTCTGTTGATTGTGATACTTTGTCATTAAGCGATGAAGAGTTTTGGGCGCATATTGATCGCACAGAATATTCTGAGTTAGTCGAGGAAAACGCTGCTATTACTATACTTAAGATGGTTGAGAAATTACAGCTCACAAACTAAAAAAGAAAAAAAGAAAAAAAAGAAAAAAACCGCGCAACATTTTATAAGATCTGCCGATAATAATAGTAGAGGGTCTTACAAAATGTTGATGCGGTTTTTTTGTAGTTATTTTGATGATAATAAGAAGTTGTTTGAAAAGAGTAATCGTGAGGGAGAACTTCTAAGCTAATAGGTTGAAATCATTATCTTTTTAAGAAGACCACGATGAAATATTTGAATACATTAACAAGGAAGTTTGGATTAGATTTTCTGGGGCTTAAGGTATATTACATTACCTTGCCCCATTTTTTTGTTCTTTGAAATACGATAATTTGTGGGCAGGGAGGGAATTGAACCCCCGACACGTAGATTTTCAGTCTACTGCTCTACCGACTGAGCTACCTACCCGACCCTAATACATATGTATTAGAAGTAATTTGGCTGCGAACACTAAACAATATGCAAATATCTGTCAAGTTAAGAAGGTCGGTAAATAAAAAGGCGTTAAATATTAAATAAAAGGTAACATTAGCTAGGTTTAGGATTACCGATGGCAATATTAGTATTTGTAAAATATAAGTTTAAAATCTTTTTAAAAAACACGGTGTTGCAAGTTGACGGTACCCCCTTGGTGTGATATATATGCATCCAGAAGTTAGGTGAAAAAAGCTATAACAGCTTGATATTATTGAGTTATTTGAAAAGATAAAAAGAGATTAGGTTAATTAAAGATATATGATACATGTTAGTGAGCAGTTGTTTAGTACACTACATGATTCAGGATAAAAAAAGGGAGGATTATAATGGTAGAGAAGAGATCGCTTCTAAATCCGGAATTCAAGGTTGGAGATGTTGCTGTATATCCAGCTCACGGTGTTGGAAAAGTACATTCTATTGAGGAAAGAGAGATCGCTGGAAGCAAACAGCAGTTTTATATTTTTAAGATCATTGATAGCGGAATGACAATAATGGTTCCAACCGGAAACGTAAGAAATGTGGGTTTAAGAGAGGTTGTTAATTCAAAAGAAATAGAAGCTGTTTATGACATTCTTAAGGAAAGAGACATTTCAATTAATGAACAGACTTGGAATCGTCGATATCGCGAGTATATGGACAAAATTAAAACCGGTTCCATTTACGAAATCGCAGAGGTATTAAGAGATCTTATGTTGCTTCGTTATGAAAAAGAACTATCGTTTGGTGAACGTAAAATGCTGGATACAGCAAGAGGGCTTATTATTAAAGAACTTGCAATTGCAGAGGAGAATGAAGAAGAGGAGATTGCAGTTGCTATAGATGGAATATTTGTACAATAAGGTTAGGGGCTCAAAAAAGGGTAAAGAACAAAGGTGCCAATGAAAATTCGGCACCTTTTGTTTTGTGCGCCCGGCATAGCGCACCTGTTTGGAGATGATGTTTGGATTAATCCGCATTTTTATCTTGCCAGATCTATCAATTTGAATAATTGGGATAAATTATGAAAGCAGGCGTAATTATAGCAGCAGGTGGTATTGGGAAGAGAATGGAAGGGAATAAGCCAAAGCAATTTTTGGAGCTTAATGGCAAACCCATAATCTGCCATACTCTGGAGAGGTTCATCAGCATAAAACAAATAGAGGAGATTGTTGTTGTGCTTGCATCTGATGCTATTCCAGTTTTTCAGAAAGAGGTGGCTGAAGCTTATTCTGATATTAAAAATATAAAAATTGTCGAAGGCGGTAAGGAAAGGCAGGATTCTGTAAATAACGGACTAAAGGCACTGTCGCAAGATATCGATGTTGTGCTTATTCACGATGCAGCAAGACCTTTTATAAGATCTGAGCTGATAAACAAGGCAATAGATGTGGCGTTTAACAATGGTGCAGCAATAGTGGCAACTCCAATCAAGGACACTATTAAGAAGGTGGATAGTAATTTGGTTATATTAACAACAGTAAACAGAGAAGGTTTTTGGGGTGCTCAAACACCTCAGGCTTTTCAGGTTAAGATTATAAAAGAAGCATTTAGCAGGGCATATGATGATGGTTTTATCGGTACAGATGATGCAAGCTTGGTTGAGAGATTGGGTGGCGAGGTAAGGATTATACGTGGTGATTCAGGTAATATTAAGATTACAACTCAGGATGATTTGATTATAGCAATAGCAATTGCCAAGGAGTGGAATGAATAAAATGCAAAAAATTGGAATAGGTTACGACATTCATAAATTAGTAAAAGGCAGACCACTTATTCTTGGTGGAATTGAGATTCCATTTGAAAAAGGTTTGTTAGGGCATTCAGATGGTGATGCTCTTTTACACGCAATTTCAGATGCTATGCTGGGTGCTTGTGGATTGGGTGATATAGGACAGTATTTTCCTGATACAGATCCAAAGTTTAAAAATGCTGATAGTTCAAAACTTCTGTCAGAGGTTTTTTTAAAGATCAGGGAAAAGGGATTCAAAGTTGTAAATATGGATAGTAATATTATTGTTCAAAGACCTAAAATGTCTTCACATGTTTTAAATATGAGAAAAAAAATAGCAGAGATTTTAAATATGGATATAGATAATGTAAGCATTAAAGCGCGGTCCAATGAGGGGCTGGATGCTGTGGGTAATGAAGAAGCTATTGCAGTACAGGCTGTTGTGCTATTGGCAGCTCAAAACAAATAGGATTATTATGCTAAAACTTTATAACACATTGAATAACAAAAAAGAGGAATTTCATCCTATCAATAAATCCAAAATTGGTATCTATGTCTGTGGAATTACAGCTTACGACTCATGCCATCTTGGTCATGCAAGGGCTGCGGTGGTGTTTGATGTTATTGTAAGATACTTAAGATACAATGAATATGATGTTACATATGTAAGAAATTATACTGATATAGATGATAAGATTATTAACAGATCAAACAAAGAAGGAGTTTCGTGTAAGGAGATTTCAGAGCGATACATTAAAGAGTATGAAGAGGACATGGGTGCTGTTGGAGTTTTATCTCCAGATATTAAGCCAAAAGCAACTGAGCATATCAAGGAAATGATAACTGCTATTGAGCATCTGATAGAAAAGGGTCTTGCTTATGAAGTTAATGGGAGTGTTTACTTTAGCGTTAGAAAATTTCCCGGATATGGAAAATTATCAGGTAAAAATATAGAAGATCTTGAATCAGGCGCCCGCGTTGAAGTTGATGAGACAAAAAATGATCCGCTTGATTTTGCTTTGTGGAAGGCTTCAAAGCCAAATGAGCCAAAATGGGTTTCTCCTTGGGGCGAAGGCAGACCGGGTTGGCATATAGAGTGCTCTGTTATGAGTAGTAAATATTTGGGTCAGCCTTTTGATATACATGGCGGAGGAAGAGATCTTGTTTTTCCTCATCATGAAAATGAAATAGCTCAAGCAGAAGGCATTTGCGGATGCAAATTTGTGAATTACTGGATCCATAATGGATTTATTAATATAAATGCAGAAAAGATGAGCAAGTCTTTGGGTAATATTAAAACAATAAGAGAGATATTGAGTTTGTATGACCATGAAACAATCAGATATTTTTTACTCTCAAACCACTACAGATCTTCGATTGATTATACAGAGGAGAATCTTAGCAATGCTGAGCGCGCTGTTATAAGTTTCTATGCTTCATTGGAGCATATAGTTGAAGCAGCAAAGCAGTGTGATGATTCTAAAAAAGTAAGAATTAATGAATATGAACAGGATCTTGTTAAGGCAATAGAGGATTATAATAAAGAGTTTAAAAAATCCATGGATGATGATTTTAACACTGTAAGTGTAATTGGGTCTACATTTGATTTGTTAAGAGAAGTTAATGGTTATGTTATTGATAAAAAGAAACAATCATCCCAAGATGCAAAAGCTAAAATAGCCGGTCTTTTTATAAAGCGTATTAGAGCAGATGTAAGCAAGGTGATTGGAATATTTGGTTCTGATTATGATGAATATCAGATGCGCCAAAGGGCAATTACATCAAAACGTTTAAACTTAGATGTAGCTAACATTGAATCACTTGTGCTTGAAAGATCTAAGGCAAGAAAAGACAAGGATTTCTCCAAAGCAGATTCCATTCGCAATAAACTTGATGAAATGCAGGTTGAGGTTAAAGACCGTCCTGATGGAACAAGCAATTGGTTCGTAAAGATATAATGTTTAAACTCCGCACAGAATTCAAACCAGCAGGTGATCAACCACAGGCTATTGAAAAACTTACTAAAGGTGTGCTTGATGGACAGAAACATCAGGTTTTAATGGGAATAACCGGTAGTGGTAAAACTTTTACCATGTCCCATGTTATTGCCAATATAAACAAACCAACATTAATTATTGCCCCAAATAAGACATTAGTGGCTCAGCTTTATTCTGAATTCAAAGAACTGTTTCCTGAAAATGCAGTTGAATATTTTGTCAGCTACTATGATTATTATCAACCTGAAGCTTATGTGCCAGCTCGGGATCTCTACATTGAAAAAGATTCATCGATAAATGAACGTATTGACAAGCTCAGACATTCGGCAACTCACAGCCTTCTTACAAGAAAAGATGTTATCATTGTTGCCTCGGTTTCATGCATTTATGGACTTGGATCGCCCGAGGCTTATCAAGGAATGCTTGTACGTTTGGAACAAGGTAAAACGATTGACAGGCAGGAGCTGTTATCAAAATTAGTTGAAATACAGTATGAACGAAACGATTATGATTTTCACAGAGGGACATTTCGTGTGCGAGGAGATGTTGTTGAGGTGTTTCCTGCTTACGAAGATGTCAAAGCTATTCGTTTTGAATTTCTTGGAGATGAGCTGGAAAGAATAGTTGAGATAGATCCATTAACAACAAAGTGCATAGGTAATTTAAGGGAAGTTGCAATTTATCCTAGTAGCCATTTTGTAACACCAAAGGATCATTTAAAAGAAGCAGTTAAGGGCATAAAAGGAGAATTAAAAAAAAGAATAGAATTTTTTTATAAAAATAATCGAGTGCTTGAGAAAGCCAGAATTGAGCAACGCACCAAATATGATCTCGAAATGATAGAAGAGATGGGATACTGCAAAGGCATAGAGAACTATTCCAGATATCTTACAGGAAGAAAGCCTGGAGAGCCTCCGCCAACATTGATAGAATATTTTCCAAGAGATTTTTTATTATTTATAGATGAAAGCCATATTTCAATTCCACAAATAGGTGGAATGTATCATGGAGACAGATCCAGAAAGACAACACTTGTAGAATATGGTTTCAGGCTTCCATCAGCGCTTGATAACAGACCTTTAACATTTCAGGAATTTGAACAAAATTTAAATCAGGCAATCTATGTTTCTGCTACACCTGCTGACTTTGAAATAAAACAAGCAGGAAATATAATGGTTCGGCAGGTCATAAGGCCAACTGGTTTGCTTGATCCTGAAACTGAGGTTCGTGGATCGTCAGGCCAGCTGGACAATCTTTTAGAAGAGATCAAACAAAGAGTAAAAAATAATGAAAGAGTTTTGATTACAACATTAACCAAGAGAATGGCTGAGGAGTTAACAGATTATCTGCGCGATAAAGGGCAAAAGGTGAGATACCTGCACTCTGACGTGGAATCTTTGGAGCGAATGGAAATAATCCGATCTCTCAGAAAAGGTGATTTTGATGTTCTTGTTGGAATTAATCTTTTGCGCGAAGGATTGGATCTTCCGGAAGTTTCTCTTGTTGCGATTCTGGATGCTGACAAAGAAGGTTTTTTAAGATCAGAGAGATCTTTAATTCAAACATTTGGTCGAACAGCCAGAAATGTGAATGGAAAGGTTATATTATATGCAGATAAAATTACGCGCTCTATGAACCTTGCCATTAATGAAACAAAGCGACGAAGAGAGTTGCAGATTGAGTATAATAAAAAACATGGAATTACACCTGAGACAATTAAGAAAAAGATAAGCGATGTTTTACACTCTATTTACGAAGCTGATTACATTTCATTGCCTGATATTAAGGATGATAGTGAACAAATTAATCCATATAAGATCCCAGATATGATTAGAAAATTAAGAAAGAAAATGCTTAGTGCTGCACAAAGGCTGGATTTTGAGAAAGCAGCAGAGCTTCGTGATAAGATAGCGCAATTGGAGCAAAAGCAGCTTGATTTATAAATAATATATTAAGCTTGACCTTTTTTCTTTAGACAGCTAAATAGGCTCAGCAATATCAAGTGGTTACATTATGGTGTCAAAAAGATAAAAAATCACTCAACTTTTTTGCATATTGAGCGATAAAAGTATAAAGAAAAACATTCTTAATCTTATCTACTATTTGAAAGGAGTAATAATATGAAAAGAATTTTAGGTGTTGTTGTTTTACTTGTTGCTATGGCTCTTCCACAGCTCTTGTTTGCAGAAACAGGTTATGACGGAGGTTTTTATATTAAGAATGATGAAGATACATTTAAATTAAAAATTAATGGACGTTTTCAACCAGAACTATTTTATGCAAGAGAAACTCTGGACGATGTAGCCAATGGTCATTATCAAAACAGAACCAGCTTTTCTATAAGACGAGCTGAGGCAGTTTTCAATGCTAGTATTAGGGATAAATTTTCATTTAATGTTGGAATGAAACATGCCACCAATTCTAGCAACTTTAATACATTAAACGTTAGTGGCGCGACAGGAACATATTCGTTTGTTCCGGAATTTAATATTACAGCAGGTATGGTTGGATTGCCGCTTAGCATTATGGCAGATACAAGCTCAAAATGGTTTTTATTAACCTCAGCGCCTATTACAGATGTTCAGGATGACGGTATTGAAAATTTTACAATTTCACGTTTAAGCTTCAGTATTCCTGATGGTCTTGGTTTGAATTTTTCTGGAGATATTTGGAAATTCTTTTATTCAGCTAGTGTGGTTAATGGAAACGAAAGCAACTACACTTTTAATAATGGTAATAAGTTTTCATTTGGAGCACGCGTTGGATTTAATATCTTAGGAGCAGTTCCTGGCAGTATGACAGACTTTGCATGTTCAGATTCACCAAATCTTACAGTTAGTCTTGGAAGTATGTATCAGGCAAAACGCAATTATATGGTTAATGGCGGTTTAGCGACCATTAAGTATATGTGGACATCAAGCGCAGGAGTAGCTCTTAGATGGGGTGGTTTTGCACTTACAACTGAAGGGTATTATCGTCGCTTAAGGCTTACAAATCCCGGCGGAGCTATTTGGGCAAGACCAACTATGGATGACATAGGTTATTATGGTGCTGTTGGTTATTATATTATTCCAAAGACATTTGAAGTTGCTCTTCAAGCAGGGCAGATTTTTCGTGAAGGCCCTGACAATAATTCAAATTCATTTGGCGGTGGTTTGAATTATTATATCTTTGATAACAATCTTAAATTACAGCTCTCATATATATGGACAGAGGATTATGATGATATTTGGGGAGGTCAAAACAACAATAATATTAGCTTGGTTACTTTAATGCTTTCAGCTGCATTTTAAGCAAGTTGAGATGTGTTAATTTTAAAGCCGCGGTTTTTGCCGCGGCTTTTTTGTATCTCATTTTGTCATTCTCGCTGCTTGACACGAAAATCCAGTCTTATCCCTTGACTTAGTTCTAACCTTAAATCTAACCTTATTACATGAAACTCAAAGACAAGATTAAGCAGTTTCCTAAAAGAGCAGGCGTCTATTTATTTAAATCAGGCAATAAGGAAATATTATATGTTGGCAAGGCAAAGTCTTTAAGCTCCAGAATAGCGGGCTATTTTAAAAAAGGCGGGAAAAATAAAGAAGCAAAGATAGATTTTCTTTTAAGAAAAGCAGCTGATGTTGAATTTATCATTACTGATAATGAAAAAGAGGCTCTGCTTCTGGAAAACACCTTAATAAAAAAACACAAACCAAGATATAACATTCAGCTCAAAGTTGATAAAACTTATGTAAGTATTCGAATAGGTATGGAACAGGTTTTTCCGGGCATATCAATTGTTCGTAAGATATTAAAAGACGGCGCTCTGTATTTTGGTCCATACTCATCTGCAGCATCAGCCAGAAGCACATTAGATCAGGTTATTAAAGCGTTTAAACTTCGTTCCTGCAAAGACAGGGAGTTTTCAAACAGGGTGAGACCATGTTTGGAGTTTGATTTAAGCAGATGTAGTGCTCCATGTGTTAATAAAATTTCAAAATCAGATTATAAAGAACATGTTGAAGATACTATTTTGTTTCTAAAAAGATCGAGCAAGGAACTTCTTCAAAAATTAAATAGAAAAATGAAAGATCTGTCTGCTTCTATGAAATATGAAGATGCGGCAAAGATTCGAGATGTTGTTAGCCAGATAAAGGAAACCCTTGTCAATCAGAAAGTTGTTGTTCACGGAGGTAAGGATCAGGATGTAATTGGGTTGGTGCAGAATAACAGTACAATTGCGATTTGTATTTTAATGGTTAGAAAAGGAGCTTTGCTAGGTAGAGTATTGGATATAAAAAATTTGATACAAGATGATAATAAAACATTGTTGGAAAATTTTATATTGGAATATTATTCAAAGAATAAAGATATTCCAGAAAGGATTTTGCTGTCAGAACAAATTTCTAATAAACATGAATATGAAGAGTTGTTGAGCGAGCTTGGCGGTAAACGTGTTAGAATAGCATATCTGCAAAAGGGGCGTGGTCATGATTTGATAACCCTTGCCATTAAAAATGCCAAAGAGGAGTTAAGAATAAGGCAGGTTGATAAAGATAAGTTTGAAAAAATACTTGGTAAGTTGCAAACAAAGCTGCATCTTCAGAATTATCCCAATGTTATTGAATGTTTTGATATAACAAATTTAATGGGAAGAGAGGCATATGGTTCTTTGGTTTGTTTTGTAAATGGTAAACCAGATAAATCAAGATACAGGTTGTATAAGATTCAAAGTGTTCATACGCCTGATGATTATTCTATGATGAAAGAGGTGTTGTCGAGGCGATTTGGGCAAATTATGCGAAAAAACGAGATAAGAGTTACAGAAACATTTGCAGAGCCTGATCTTGTTTTAATTGATGGAGGCAAGGGGCAATTGAATGTTGCAAGATCAGTTTTAGATGAATTTGGTTTTTCTAATTTGCCAGTTGCTTCTATTGCAAAAGCAAAAAAAACTGATCCAGAGAATAATAAGCCAGATCAAAATGATGATAAGATCTATATCGTGAATAGAAAAAATCCCGTATCATTCAAAAGAAGTTCGCCAGAGTTTCTTTTCTTAAAAAGAGTTAGAGATGAAGCCCATAGATTTGGAATAAAGACACATAGAAAAAGTCGAATTCGTTCGTTTTTTGACGCAAAGTAATTACTTTCCGTTCAGTTTGAAAATCGTCAATTATAAGACACTCAGAAAAGATCATATAAAACAATAGGTTGTTGTTTGTAAGACAAGCTTTGAATTGGCATGTTCCTTGCTCTTTTATCTTGTGGAGGGTGAGGATATGAGAAGCGAATTTAACAAACAGGACAGAGAAACTCTAGAAAAAGTAATCAAAGTCAACTTTGGTGGAATTCCATATGTTGATCCAGCCATACTTTCATGTGGCGGCATATACATTCCACATAAGAACGATGCACAGAAATTGATATATCATATTATTACCACATCAAACCAGAAATCTCCGGTAAGGGTTATAAGTGGAGTAAAGCCACAAAATATTTTATTGAATGTTATGCTTAAGGAATCAATGAATTAATTCGTTCATGAATTGTTCTTCTCCAAAATCAGGGCTGCCTAAATAGGCAGCCTTGGTTGTTTTTGGGAGACGAAAAACACAAGACAGAGAGAAAGGGCGTGGTATTTTTATTTTGGTCTCCGTCTGATTTTTTATGAAAAAAGATTTTTTAATGATTTTGTGTAAGGAGGTTTTGCGATTCCTTTGTCAGTAATTATGGCTGTAATAAGATCGTTTGGAGTGACATCAAAGGCTGGATTCATAACTTCAATAAAATCAGGGGTGATCTGCTGCATTCCGATTTTTTTAACCTCAGAATGATCTCTTTCTTCAATAATAATTTGAGATCCATCACTGATTTTCATATCAATAGTTGAAAGCGGGGCTGCAACATAAAATGGTATATTATGTTTATTTGCAAGCACAGCTACTGAATAAGTTCCGATCTTGTTTGCCACATCACCGTTTGCAGCTATTCTGTCTGCTCCAACTATCACAGCATTAATTTTACCCTTTTGCATAACCATTCCAGCCATATTATCAGTTATGACAGTGGTTTTGACTCCATGTTTTTGCAGTTCCCATGCAGTTAATCTTGCCCCCTGCAAAAGGGGTCTTGTTTCATCAGCAATAACATTAACTTGTTTACCAACTTCGTGTGCAGCATAAACAATACCAAGCGCGGTTCCATATCCAGATGTTGCCAGCCCTCCAGCATTGCAATGAGTGAGGATCGTATCCCCGTTTTTCAAAAGCTCCTGACCAAAATGACCAATGCTGCGGTTGGATTCAATATCTTCATGATAAATCTTTAATGCTTCTTCTTTTAGAAGTTGGACAAGTTCAGGAACAGGCAGGTCTTTGTTTGCTACTATCAAATTTTTCATTCGCTCCATTGCCCAGAATGGATTAACAGCAGTTGGTCTGGCAGAGCCAATCCTATTTGCAGCTGTACAGATCTTTTCATAAAAAGTATCAAAATCTTTTACGCCAAACCCTTGAGCAGCAAGAGCCAACCCAAAAGCAGCTGCAATGCCGATTGCCGGAGCTCCTCTGATTGCCATATTTTTAATCGCATGAGTAACACCAAGATAGTCATCAAATTCAAGATAAGTTTCTTTAAGAGGAAGCTGTCTTTGATCAAGTATGATTACTTTATCGTCTTTCCACTCTATTGTTTTGATTATAAGCATTTTTTAATCCTTTGGTTCTTGCACTAACAATACTAATAGTAAGACGCAACAAAAAATTCAGTTGTTTTTTAAGGTTTTAATTTAATTTTATGTTATTAATTAATTTGATATGGAAGCTTTTTTGTAAAAAGAAAATTTTAAATCACAAATTTACTAACCTAGTGCTTATAAGTTCTGACATAACATTATTATCTAAAATCCACTCCATGTAATCATACTGTTCTTCGGCATTGTCCATTTGGCTAACCAAATATGCAAGCGCATCAGATGGTTCTGATCTCTCCAATATGGTATCAAAAGTTCCATCTCCAAGCTGTCTGTCTATGCTAGCTCTTACATCATAAAAATCTCCTGTCATATATGCTCGACGCAATGTTTCTGCTCCAACAAGTCTTTCTATAAAAAAAGCAGTTGTTGTTTCATTTGGATATCCTGTATGCAACGTCTCTGTTAATTGAGTAGCATATAGTTGTATAATTCCTTCATGTAAATTCTCCGACTCACGTTCTGTGTACTGATCTTGTTCTGACCAATAGAGAGTTCTTCCGCCGCCATGGGCATAAGATGCGTAATGAAACAGTTCGTGAGCAGTAGTTGTTTCTGCTCTTCCGTAGCTTTCTTCTCTGAAATTGACTGGGTTTTTAGAAGTAAGACCGTTATATCATCGCAAGGCAAACAGGACACGAGCCTG
>Ga0066650_10000289_pt1 | contig 16285 bp, 11 predicted proteins | sample CryGey092014_all_FD_59539 | JGI IMG/M metagenome (GOLD analysis project Ga0066650, IMG submission 59539) | Groundwater microbial communities from aquifer - Crystal Geyser CG23_combo_of_CG06-09_8/20/14_all | ecosystem: Environmental > Aquatic > Deep subsurface > Groundwater | place: USA: Utah...
GTAACTGATAGCTGCTCTGACATTACCCCGCAGTTAGCCCAAGAGCTGGGGATTACTATGGTGCCGTTGTACGTACAATTTGGCGATGAGACCTACCGGGATAATGTTGACCTGAGTACAGAGGAGTTCTACCATAAGTTGGAAACAAGTAAGATCCGCCCGACCACCGCAACTGCCACCCCGGCTGATTTTGCCAAGCTTTTCACTAAATTAGCGGAAGAAACAAAGGAAATCCTAACTATAACTCTTTCGGAAAAGTTCAGCGGCACTTATACAGCTGCGCTGCAAGGCAAGGCTATGGTTAGCAAGGACTGCCGCATTGAAGTTATTGACTCTCAAGCGGGAGCAGGCGCACAAATGCTCTTAGTCATTTCAGCAGCCAAGATGGCGAGAGCCGGGGCTAATTTGGAGCAAATTGCTGACTGGGTCAGGAGAGCGATTTCCAGAGTGCATATTCGCATGACCTTCGATACATTGGAATACTTGAGAAGAGGCGGGCGTATTGGCAAGGCACAGGCTTTCTTGGGTAGCTTGCTAAAAGTAAATCCTGTCCTGGGAATAAAAGATGGGGCAACCTTTCCTATCGCTCGCTGCCGCAACCGAACTCAAGCCATGGATTTCCTGGTAAATTTTGTCAGGGGTTTCAGCCGGATAGAAGCCGTGGCTATCGAGGATGCCACTACCCCCGATGATTTACAGACATTAGCCCAGCGACTTAAGGACGTAGTGCCTCCAGAACGCACCTATCGCTCCAAGGTAAGCCCGGTGGTAGGAACTCATGTTGGTCCTCATGTCCTGGCTGTTTCCGTCCTCGAAGCAGAATAGACTACCTCAAGAAAACCTTGCGATTTTCTTGGGGGCCCCGATTAAATTTGTACAAAAACCTGGGGCCTCCAAGAAGTGGCGAACCTTTTTGGGTGGAATAGAAAGTGATAGGCATTGATTCGCTACGAAACGTTCTTGAGCTGGAATGCCGGAAGGGCTACACCGATAAGGCAGTAATCGGCGGCCTGGATAAGTATCTTCACAAACAGGCAGGGCAAATCAGGCAGAGTATCAATAACCCACAGCTTTTAAGCGGCTTTGATGAGCTTAACTTAGCCAAGTCCAATTATGGCTCTTATGGCATAGATGAGCGCAAGAGATGGATAGCAAAGGTCTTTAGCTGGCTCGATAAGCTGGAAAAAGCGACTAAAAGCCGTCAGCAGTCAGTAGTCAGTAGTCAAACGGCAGTGGCTGGGCCCCGCCAGAAGCGAAGAGAAGAGCTGGACTCGCCCATAACTGTTATCAAAGGCATAACGCCCAGGGTAGCTAACAAATTTGCCAAGCTCAATGTCCAGGCAGTGCGCGATTTGCTTTATTTCTTTCCCAGGCGCTATGTCGATTACAGCCGGAGAAAACCCATTTCGGGACTTATAGAAGGGGAAGAGCAAACTATAGTAGGCACAATCTGGCAAGCCAGGGTAGCTACGCTGGGTAACCGGCGGGGCACAGAGGCAATTGTCGGCGACGAAACAGGAAACATTAGAGCAGTCTGGTTTAATCAACCCTACCTGGCAAAAAGCTTCCGTACTAATGCCAGAGTAGTAATTAGTGGTACAGTCAGCCTGTTCAAGGGGCACAAAGTATTCGAGTCCCCGGAATGGGAATTGCTGGGAGATAAAGAACTGATTCACACCGGACGTCTGGTTCCCGTCTATCCCCTTACTCAAGGCTTATATCCCCGGCAGGTAAGGAAATGGATAAAGGAGACTGTTGATGGCTATGTCTGGCAATTGAGTGATTTCCTGCCCTCAGAGATTAAGACCCACTGCCAATTATTAGACCTCCCCACGGCAATCGCTCAAATTCACTATCCCGATGACCAGACAATGGCGGAAAGGGCAAGAGGGAGGTTATCCTTCGACGAGCTATTTCTTCTTCAGTTAGGCGTGCTGGCTAAAAAGCGCGACTGGCAGGAAGGGCAACCGGGTAATGCCTTTCATATAGACCAGGAAGTCATCAGCAGATTTTTACGTTGCTTGCCTTTCACCTTAACCCAGGCACAGGAGCGGGTGTTGCAGGAAATTTTGACCGACCTCAAGCAACCAAAGGCCATGTCCCGTCTTCTTCAGGGAGAGGTGGGCAGCGGCAAAACCGTAATTGCGACCCTGGCTCTCTTGATAGCGGCGGCCAACGGTTACCAGGGAGCATTAATGGCGCCCACTGAGGTCTTAGCTGAGCAACATTACACCAATATCTGTGGCTATCTGTCCCAGATCAGCACCCAGGAACCTGGTTCCGAGTTGGGCGAAGGAACTATCAGATGCTACACAGCCCAGCACCCATGCGATGAGTGCTCGGTCTCCAGGCCACTGACCATCGCTTTGCTCATTGGGAGCCTCAGCAACAATGAGAAGGAAAGGTTACACGGTAAAATTAAGCAAGGTGAAGTGGATATTGTTATCGGCACCCATGCCCTTATTCAAAAGGAGGTGGAATTTAACAAATTAGGGCTGGCGGTGATAGATGAGCAACACCGCTTTGGCGTATTACAACGCTCGGCCCTGCGGCAAAAGGGGTTTAACCCTCATGTCCTGGTCATGACAGCCACACCTATTCCTCGAACCATGGCGCTGACGCTCTATGGAGACCTCGACCTTTCGGTTATTGATGAGTTGCCACCGGGACGACAGGTAGTGAAAACAAAATGCCTCGAATCACAAGATAGGGAAAAAGCGTATGATTTCCTTGGGCGACAGGTCAGCAACGGACGGCAGGCTTTCATCATCTGCCCTTTAATTGAGGAATCCGAGGTACTGGAGGCAAAAGCCGCCACAACGGAGTATGAGAGACTATCCCGGGAGGTCTTCCCGGATTTAAAATTAGGACTACTCCATGGTCAAATGCCTGGTCCTGAGAAAGAGGAAGTAATGCGCCATTTTCGAGCCGGGGAGCTGGATATTCTAGTGTCAACCTCGGTAGTGGAGGTGGGCATTGACGTACCTAGAGCCTCGGTCATGATGGTAGAGGGGGCTGAACGCTTTGGTTTATCTCAGCTCCACCAATTTAGGGGACGCGTGGGGCGGGATAAAGAACAAGGCTATTGCCTGCTTATCCCGGAAAAGCTTTCACCGGAAGCCAGGGAGCGCCTCCGGCTGATGGAGAAGGTTCATAATGGCTTCGCCCTGGCTGAGAAAGACCTGGAGCTGCGGGGTCCCGGGGAATTTTTCGGCACCCAACAGAGCGGCTTGCCCGACCTCAAACTTGCCAAGTTAACCGATTTACGCAGTCTGGAGCTAGCTCGGCAAGAGGCAATGACTCTTTTCCAAAGAGACCCCCGTTTAAAGAAAGCTGAACATCAACCTTTACGTCAACAATTGAGCCGAGTATGGTCCAAAGGCGCTGAATGGAGCTAATTCCACGCAAATCTTGCGATTTTGGTGAGAACCCGTTAAATTTAGAATCAAATTTATTGGGGTCCCCAAAAAGTTGCAAGACCTTTTGGGGTTAATTTAATCATGATCAGGCAAGAACTAGCCAAATGTTTGCAGCAGGCTGTATTGAAGGCGCAGCAAGAAGGGGCCCTGGCTTCAGCCGCCTTGCCCGAGGTGCTCATAGAACATCCTCAAAATCCCGAACACGGAGATTTTGCTTCAGGCCTTCCTTTGAAGCTGGCTCGGACTATGAAGATGTCTCCTATGGCTATAGCCGAAAAAATCTCTGAGCATATCGTACCACCGCCCCAAGTTGACAAGTTTTGGGTTGCTCCCCCGGGCTTCATCAACTTCACCTTGCGGGAGGACTGGCTGAGCACGGAGGTGGAATCAATCCTGGTTGCGGGTGAATCGTATGGTGATATTGAGCTAGGCAAAGGTAAGTGGGTCCAGCTGGAATTCGTTAGTGTCAACCCCACTGGGCCTCTTCACGTAGGGCATGGCCGTGGTGCCGTTTTAGGCAGTACTTTAGCTAATGTGCTTACTGCCTCTGGCTATACTGTTGAAAAAGAATTTTACATAAATGATATGGGTAACCAGATAAATAACTTCGGTCGTTCTCTTTATGCTCGTTACCAGCAATGCCTGGGCAAGGAAGCTGCCATGCCCCCGGATGGCTACTACGGTAATTACATGATTGACCTGGCCAAAGAAGTAATTCAGGAGCAGGGTGATAGATTTTTATTATTGTCCGAGAATGAGGCAGTTTCGCAACTAGCGGAGGTTGGGGTTGCCAAGATGCTACAGGGAATTAAACAGGATCTCGAGCCGCTAAACGTTGTTTTTGACAATTGGTTCTCAGAAAGAAGTCTTTATCAGGGCGGGCAATATAGCAAGGCCATGGAACTGCTCCAAAGCGGGGGCTATATTGCTAAAAAAGAAAACGCCACCTGGTTTGAATCAAGCTCCCTGGGCGAAGACAAGGACAACGTCCTGGTGCGCAGCGATGGTTCTCCCACCTATTTTGCCTCGGATGTTGCCTACCATTACAACAAGTTTCTGGAGCGGAAATTCGACTGGGTGATTGATATCTGGGGGGCTGACCATCAGGGACATGTCCCTCGGATGAAAGCGGTGCTCAAGGCCTTAGGATGTGACCCTGAGCAGCTTAAGGTGATAATCTGCCAGCTAGTCACCCTGCGGCGTGGAGAGGAAATAGTTAAAGTATCCAAGCGTAGCGGCGATATTGTTACTTTGAAAGAGGTGATAGACGAAGTAGGCTCGGATGCTTGTCGCTTCATATTCCTCTCACGTTCTGCTGATAGCCAGATGGATTTCGATATGGAACTCGCCAAGCGGCAATCAGCGGACAACCCTGTGTATTATGTTCAATATGCTCACGCTCGGATTGCCAGCATTCTTCGCTTCGCTAAACAGCGGGGGATGGGCTGCAGTCAGGGTGATGTTTCTCTGCTTACCACTGAGCCGGAGCTAACCTTAATCCGCCGCTTAATACTCCTCCCCGAAATAGTAGAACAGGTGGCAGTTGCTCTCGAGCCTCACCACTTGCCTTATTATGCCCAGGATTTAGCCACCGTGTTTCACAGCTTCTATAAGCAATGCCGGGTTGTCTCCAAGGACGAAGCGCTAACTAAAGCTCGCCTCAAGTTGGTCAAGGCAACTCAGATTGTTTTAGCTAAAGTCCTTCGCCTCATGGGCATGGCTGCCCCAGAAAAGATGTGAAGCCTTTAGAGGCATTCGGCTGCTGTCCACACAAGTCAAATTGACACCTTTTACCTACAAGCTAGAATGATACTCTGCGGTCAATAAACATAAGACCTCTACTAGTCTTCATTCTTGAGGATGTGGGGGAATCCACAAAGGAATCTGTCTTTATGCCACACCCTTATTTTAACCCCAGGGTGAATGGAGGTCGTTTAGCAACCTATCCCCCTGACCCCCTTCCCTTAATAAGGGAAGGTGGAGTCTAGGTAAGAGAGGGGCTTTGCCCCTCTCTAAGACCTCTTCCCCCCTCTCCTTCTAAAGGAGAGGGGGATTAAGGGGGTGAGGTTAATAAACAATCTTAACATTTTGGATTGACATGATTGTATGCGCGGGCTATAATCCTTCCAGCAACGGGATATAAGACAACGAAACGAAATCATCCTCATACCCCAACCGTAAAGGGCGACAGATTGCTAGCTTCGTTCAAAGGTGGTGGGGCTTGCTTTAGTTTAGGTCTGTGATTGAGACGTGTGTGCCTCACGTCCCAGTGGACGTGGGGTTTTTGTTTATTCTGCAACATGAGCGAAGATCTTCCTGGGAGGCTGTCACTGGAAGCATTGTAATCAGCTTAGCGGGGCAAGATAGAGAAGTTTATGGATAAAGGGAAACTCGAAATGGCGAATAGACTTGTCGAAGGCGAGAGGAGAAAATCGAGAATAAAGCGATTGCGGAAGCTGCGAACGTCGATCGCCGAAAAGGGACTGGATGCTCTCCTGCTTTCCCAGCCGGAGAACCTTCGCTACCTCTCTGGATTTACCGGCTCCTCCGGGTGGCTACTCATTTCAGGACAGAATGCTATTTTAGCTACTGACTTTCGCTATGTGGAGCAAGCTAAGGGAGAGTCACCAGATTTTGAAATTATCCAGACTAAGCAAGATTTACGTGACTGGCTTCCTGGTTTGGTCTCTGATTTGGGGTGGCATAAATTAGGCTTCGAGGCAAATTTTATCTCTTATGAGGGTTATCACAAGCTCAGCAAGGCAATAAAGACCAAGCAAGTTAACCTTGAGCTTGTTCCCACCACTGGCATAGTAGAGCAGCTTCGCTCCATAAAAGAGCCCGAAGAACTAGGATTTATCATAAAGGCAGCAGCGCTAGCTGATAACGCCTTTGAACAGGCAAAGGCAATAATTCGTCCTGGCATAACAGAAAGGGAGGCAGCCTGGGAGATAGAGAAAATCCTGCGCCAAGAAGGCAGTGAAGGAATGCCCTTTGAAATCATTGTGGCTTCCGGCTCAAATTCAGCCTTGCCTCATGCTCGACCTACGGAGAAAACAATTCGCTCTGGCGAACCAGTGCTGATTGATATGGGAGCCAGGATCAATGGTTATTGCAGCGACTTCAGTCGCACCTTATTTTTGGGCAAAGCAGACAAAACCTTCCGGGAAATTTATGATATAGTTCTCAAAGCACAGGCTACCACTATAGAAGGGATTAAATCAGGTATGGCTGCTTCGCAGGCAGACCAATGGGCTCGGAGTATTGTGGAACAAGCTGGCTATGGAGATGCCTTTGGACACGGTCTCGGACATGGTGTTGGGCTAGCGACCCACGAATTTCCCACGCTTAGTTCTAGCTCCTCTGATTCACTTGCCGATGGCATGGTTTTTACCATAGAACCGGGAATTTACCTTGCGGGACAAGGTGGTGTTAGGATTGAAGATATGGTAGTCTTGGAAAATGGCAAGGCCAAAGTGCTCACCAAGGCAGAGAAAAATAGCTTTCAGCTACCAGCTCTCAGCAATCAGCAACAAAACTAACGCTGAGGGCGGAATGCTTAACCAAGAGGTTACTATATGATTGATGCCGGAGAATTGAGAAAGGGAGTCGCCATAGAGCTAGATGGCGAAATATACCAAATTCTGGAATACCAACATGTTAAGATGCAGCAAAGGCAGCCCGTAGTTAAGTTGAAACTTCGTGGTGTTCGTAGCGGGAATTTCACCGAGAGGAATTTCCAATCCGGGGATAAAGTTACAACAGTATTTCTGGAGCATCGCCCCGTCCAGTACCTTTATAGCGATGGCGACCTCTATTACTTCATGGATAACGAAAGTTACGAGCAGATTATGTTAACTTCGGCTCAAATAGGAGAGGGCACAAATTATCTAAAAGAGGGCCTGATGCTAGAGATTCTGACCTGCAAGGGGGATACAGTGACCATAGAGCTACCCTATTCGGTAGAGCTTCAGGTTACGGAGACAGAGCCTGGCTTCAAGGGAGATAGGGCCACAGCGGGCACTAAACCAGCTAAGCTAGAAACGGGAGCAACCATCCAGGTGCCTCTTTTCATTAATACAGGCGACATCATCAAAGTCCACACACGCACCGGGGGATACCTGGAGAAGGCTGGCTAAGATTTAGGTAAGCTAATTGATAAAAGCTGATTTACATATCCATACCTGCTATTCTATAGATTGTCTCACACCTTTGGAGCAAATAGTCAAGCGCTGCCTCGAGATAGGCATAAATTGTATTGCTGTAGCGGACCACAACACCATTGCTGGCGCCTTGAAGTTAAGAGAAATTGCCCCGTTTAAAGTAATCGTTGCTGAAGAAATCTTAACGCCTGTGGGTGAAATAATGGGGCTGTTTCTTAGCGAAGAAATTTCCCAGGGATTGTCCCCCAAGGAAACAATATCTAGAATCCGGAGCCAAGGCGGTCTAGTGGCTATTCCCCATCCATTTGGCAGGTCGCTGCCCTGGAATGCTAACCCGCTAACCTCGACGGAAGTTTTATCCCAGGTCGATATTATTGAAGCTTTTAATTCTCGTACGCCTTTTTCTAATAGTATCGCCAGAGCAGGGAAACTAGCCAAAGAGCTGGGAAAGGCTGCCAGCGCTGGCAGCGATGCCCATACTTTAGGCGAAATTGGCCGAGCATATGTGGAAATGCCCGAATTCGATGGACCTGACGACTTCCTAAATTCCTTAGCTCAGGGCAAAATATTCGGGCAAAAGTCTAGCTGTTTAGTTCATTTTGCTAGCACGTGGGCCAGGATAAGGAAACATATACCTGGAGATTCTTCGCGGAGTTTGCTCTGAGCGCTAGGAGATTGCTTCGCCCCGATAAATCGGGACTCGCAATGACAAAAAGCGAAGGGTTCAAAATGACATGAGTGAAGAAGGTAAAGTGGGCTCTTGCTGAACATTGGTTGGTTTTCCACAGGGAGAGATGAAGCTGCCCGGCAGCTTTTGCAAGCTGTGCAGGATAAGAGCCATAGGGGCGACATTAATGGGAAAATCAGCTTCATTTTTAGCAACCGAGAACCTGGCGAGGCGAAGGAAAGCGACCTGTTTTTTGAGCTTGTTCGGAGCTACAACATTCCTCTTGTCTATTTATCTCACAAAAAGTTCAAGACTGCTAAAGAGGAAGAAGATTTGGGTATCAAGAAAGAGTGGCGTATCAAATACGATAGAACGGTAAATAAGAAGATTGAACCATTTGCTCCCGACCTTTGCGTTCTTGCTGGCTATATGCTCATCGTGAGTGAAGAGCTATGCCAAAAATACGATATGATTAATCTTCATCCTGCGCCTCCTGGTGGACCTATGGGTAGCTGGCAGGAAGTAATCTGGGCATTGATACAAAATAAAGCCGAGACTGCCGGGGCAATGATGCACCTGGTTACCCCTGAGCTGGATAGAGGTCCGGTAGTTAGCTACTGCCTTTTCTCTATTAAAGATGAGCCCTTCACTGAATATTGGCGAAAGGACGACAAAAATACGCTGTTTCAGCTTATTCGCCAGCACGAACTTGCTAGAGAATTCCCTCTTATCACCTTGACATTACAATCTCTGAGCCGGGGTGAGGTCAGCATAAAGGACAGGAGAGTAATTGATGTTCAAGGAAAGTTAATCAGTGGCTATAACCTTAGTGGTAAGGTAGATGAGGAGGTGAAGAAAAATCTGAGATGAACTTAATTTGCTTTGACCTCGAGGGCCCTTTAGCTCCCCAAGATAATGCCTATGAATTAATGAAGCTATTCCCCCATGGCGGCAAGATTTTCGAAGTCATCAGCCGTTATGATGATTTGCTGACTTTAGAAAGACGGCCTGACTATCAGCCGGGAGATACGCTTGCTCTCATCACTCCTTTCCTTGCTTATCACGGAATAAAAGAGGAACAAATCGCTGCTATGGGACAGAAAGCTGGGTTAACCCCAGGGGCAACTGAATTAATCTCCAAACTTAAATCTCGAGGGTGGTACATATTTTGTATTAGTACCAGTTACGAACAATATGCCTTCCCCATCACACAGAGACTGGGCATACCCGGTGAGAATGTAGCTTGCACTTCCTTTCCCCTAGCGCAGATTCGCCAACTATTAAGTCAGAATGAATTTGCCTTACTGGAGCAAACAGAACACGAAATTGTGAATCTTCATCCTTTTACTGACGATACGAGAATAAGGGAATATCTGGACTATTTTTATTGGCAGAAATTGCCTCAAACAAGTGCTGGAAGAATTATAGGCCAGGTGAAACCAGTAGGAGGGAGTCGCAAGGTAGAGGCACTGGAAAACTTTAGCACCAGGATGGGAAAACCGCTTTCTCGTTGGACGGTGGTAGGGGATAGCATCACAGATTTCAAAATGCTCCAGGCTGTAAACAAAGCAGGTGGCTTAGCTATCACTTTCAATGCTAATGAATACGCCCTACCCTATTCCACCATGAGTTTAGCATCGGTAAGCTTGTACGATTTATGGGTGGTTCTGGAAGCCTGGGAGAAAGGTGGGCGCCGGGTTGTTGAAAGAGTGGTCAAGGAAAAGGAGGTGGCTGGAGGGACCAAGGATAGAGAGTGGTTACACTGGCTAGACGGAACTAAGGATATAGCGCCTGCTTTGGAAATCCATAAAAGGATCCGCCGCCAGGTTAGAGAAGAAGCTGCCAAACTGGGCTAATCTAAACCACCCCACGAAAATCTTGCGATTTTCGTCAGGAACCGCCAATTTGAAATCAAATTCACCCCGGGATCCCGGGCTCTCGCCAAAATCAAAAGATTTTGGCGGGTGGAAAATAGTCCTAAGACTTTTTGGGGTGGCTTGGATTACTTAGTCTCGCCTCCCGGTCTCACGGAAGATCCACACGAAGGTAACAATAGCGATTAGGGAAACGACGATGATGGTAATTAAGCCGGCTTTGCCCAGCCCACCGAATGCTTCACCTGCGGCATAAACTGTAGCACTTGCCTCCATCCAGTCTGCTATCATTCCACCAAATTTTGTAGTTGCCTCATTTATCAGGCACACTCACCCAACAAATTTTCTCTCCCAACTGAATCGAAGAATTGGTTGGGAACCCGGGATCCCCACAAAATCAATAGATTTTGTGGGGTAAAACAAATGGGGCAACTAAATTATGAATGCCCTCCAATTAATCCGACTCTGATCCTGGTCGCCGGTAGTCACACTGCATCGATTTTACTTCTTAGCTGGCTTGCTAAGTATTTCGTCTATAAGGCCGTATTCCACTGCTTGTTCAGCGCTGAGATAAAAGTCCCTGTCGGTGTCGTGGGCAATCTTCTCTACCGGCTGACCGGTGTGCTTAGCTATGATGTTACGTATCATTTCCTGCATCCTCATGATTTCTCTGGCGGCGATTTCAATATCCGCCGCCTGCCCTTGAGCACCACCAACTGCCTGGTGCAGATGTATAGTCGAATTGGGTAAAGCGTACCTTTTGCCTTTAGTCCCAGCACACAGAAGCAAGGTGCCCATGCTAGCTGCTAAACCAACACAAATGGTGGATATGGGGCAGCGAAGAATCTGCATAGTATCGTAAATGGCTAAGCCCGCGCTGATAATGCCGCCAGGGCAATGAATATAAAGGTTTATATCCTTTTCTGGGTCTTCCCTCTCTAAGTAGAGGAGCTGGGCAATAATAAGATTGGCTACCTGGTCGTTGATCGGCGTGCCCAAAAAAACGATTCTCTCTCTGAGCAAGAGGGAATATATGTCGAAAATACGTTCCCCTCGAGCACTGGTCTCCGTCACCGTCGGAATTATCAATTGAGATATTGTTTCCATCATTCCCCCTTTGTCATATTTTCAGCATTGCCAATGGCTATTTGTAATAATCGATCCGTCGTCTTCTGAGTACGCAGAGACTGTTCAATTGATTGCCTAACTTGGGGCAGTGAGAAGAATTGCCTTGCTTTTTCCTTGTCCTCAGCACCATTGGTAATCTCATCTATCTTATTATCTACCTCTGAGGAATTAATTTCAATCTTTTCCTCTTCAGCTAATTTCTCTAAGATGAGACCCTCAATAAGCCGCTTTTGGGCTGTGGGACGCAGTTCTTGTTTAAGTTCTTCTTCTGTTTTACCAGTCCTCCTCAGGTAATCCGCTAGCTCTCTAAAGCCTAAGCGCCTTGCCTCGTCCCTAAGAAGTCCGGTAATCTCCTCGTCTTCCAAAATAGGGGGATAGCTTACCTGGCTGATTTTCACCAGAGCGTCAAGCGCCTTTTGCTTCAACTCTAAACGATTCCTAGCCTCAGCTCTGGCTCTTAAATCAGCAGCCACTTTCTTCTTCATATCCGCCAGGTTATCATAGCCGACGCTCTGAGCCAATTCATCATTAAGCTCTGGCAACTGTTTCTCCTTTATTTCGGTAACTGTGACTTTGAAAGTACTCTCTTTACCACGCATTTCTTTAATGGGGTAGTCATCAGGTATAGTCAAGCTGAAAGTCTTTTCTTCGTTTTTCTCAGCGCCTTGCAACTGAGAGGCAAATCCAGGAACAGGTGAACGGGAATCCTTATCCACCTCATATAACACCCCTTTGTGATTTAACCATGGTCTCCCATCCACATCAGCTTGGATGTCCATGGCAACTAGATCACCCAGCTCAACAGGGCGTTCTACAGGTACCCACACTCCTTGTCTTTCCCGGAACTCTTCCATGGCCGCAGTAACTTCTTCCTTGGCGATTTTTATTTCCGGGCCGGGCTCCAGCCTTATGCTATGGTAATCGCCAAGCTTAACTTCAGGTTTGAGAGACACTGTGGCTTTGAAAACCAAAGGCTCGCTTTGAGTAACTTCTATTTGTGGTCCGGCGATGGGTTCGAGTTCCTGAGACTCGATCGCCTGTTTATAAAGCTGTGGTACAAGATGCTCCAATGCCTCTTCCAACAAATTCTTCTTTCCTATGTGCTGCACCAGAATGGCTCGCGGTGCTTTTCCTTTGCGGAAACCAGGTATGGATACCTCATTAACCAGGTGATGATAAGCCTCGTCCAGTGATTTGTCTAACTCACTGGCTTCAGCCTCAATAGTAAAGACCGTCTGGCAATTCCCCAATTTTTCCGTGCTTACTTTCATGGCTCATTCCTTGTCATTGTGGTGAAGAACCTCGCGCTTTAGCTTAAGGTTTAGTTCGTCAAGCTGGCGCTTATCAACGTAAGAGGGGCTGTCGAACATCACATCAACGGCATTCTGATTTTTGGGGAAAGCAATAACCTCTCTTATGCTCCGTTCCCCGGCAAATAACATCACCAAACGGTCCAGCCCTATGGCAATACCGCCATGGGGCGGTGCTCCATATTCCAGTGCCTCTAAGAAACCTCCAAATCGGCTTTCCGTTTCTTCTTTACTGTAACCAAGGAGGCTAAATATTTTTTCTTGAAACTGCCGATTGTGAATCCTGATACTGCCGCTGCCAAGTTCACAGCCATTGCACACTACATCATAATGTTGACCATGAACCTTAGCTGGTTCGGTATCAAGGAGCACCACGTCTTCCCATCGAGGAGCGGTAAACGGATGGTGCATGGGTTCCCAACGATTCTCAGCCTCATTCCACTCCAAAAAAGGAAAATCAACTACGAAGGCAAAAGCTAATAAGTTAGCATCAGCTAGATTAAGGCGCTGTGCCATCTCGCGGCGCAGCTCGTCAAGGGCCTTGTTGACCACCTCCAGTTTATCAGCCACGATGAGTAAAAGGTCACCCGGCTTTGCTTCAAATCTACTGGCTATTTCTTCTAATTGGCGAGGAGTTAAATATTTAGCAGCCGCCGATTTTACCTCATCCAATGTTATTGCCGCACCTGTAAAAGCCATGGTCGTCAAACCCTGGGCACCACAACCCTTTGCCAAATTTATCAATTCATCAAGTTGATGGCGAGTATAATGACCACAACCAGGGACACATATCCCTTTTACCTTGCCGTTGTTGTCGAGGGTTGAGCGGAAAACTTGAAAGTTTGTGCCAGCAGTGATATCAGATATATCCTTGATCTCCAAGCCAAACCTGATATCTGGTTTATCTGTGCCATACTTCTCCATCGCCTCTTTATAGCAAAGGCGGGGAAAGGGCTCCAGTAATCGCATATCAGGCTTTACAGCTTTCACAAGCGAGGTAAAAAGTTCCTCCATGAGCTGCAATATGTCCTGCACCTCGACGAAGCTCATCTCCAGGTCAAGTTGGGTGAACTCAGGCTGGCGATCCGCCCGGAGGTCTTCATCCCTGAAGCAACGAGCTACCTGGAAGTACTTGTCAAACCCGGCTACCATGAGGATTTGTTTGAGCTGCTGTGGAGATTGAGGAAGAGCATAAAACTTGCCGGGATTGATACGGCTGGGCACAAGGTAGTCCCGGGCCCCCTCTGGCGTGCTCTTAATCAAAATAGGTGTTTCAATTTCAACAAATCCCTTAGCGTCGAGGAAATCACGAATGAACTTTATCGCCCTGTGGCGTAACAGAAGATTGTCCTTCATCCTGGGTCTTCTCAGGTACAGGTAGCGGTTTTTGAGACAAAGTGATTCTTCAACTTCTTCATCTTCATTTATGTAAAATGGCGGTGTTTTCGATGGATTAAGGATGACAGCCTCTTTGGCTATGACTTCAATATTTCCGGTAGCCAATTTGGGATTCTCTGTCCCTTTAGGGCGGTGAGCAACTTCTCCAGTGACCTGAATTACATACTCACTACGGAGCGAACCGGCTACCTCGTATGCCTCTCGTGATACCTGAGGATTGAACACTACTTGAACTATGCCTTCACGGTCACGCAGGTCAATGAATACCTTCCCGCCATGGTCACGACGCCGGTGCACCCAGCCAGCTAAAGTTACCTTCTGTCCGGCATGGTTTTTCCTCAGTTCCCCGCAGTCATGGCTTTTGAGCAAAGATACTCTCCTTTTCTGGAGTGGTCATTATAGCCTACAAAAGGCGTTCCCTTCAATTGAGCTAATTGTGAGAGGCTGTCCAGAAATATAGCTGCCCAATTTACCTTACCCCACAAAATCTATGATTTTGTGGAGGCCTAGGTTGAGGCTGTCTAAGGAAGGCTTTCGTAGTAACCGCTGGTTAGGCTCGAGCCTCTGAAGACTGGCTGATTTTTGCAATCGTGCCTTGCGAAATGGCGCATAAATTCTCCTTCCCCTCACCAACCACGAATACATCGCAACGGCAAACAGCCTGAGTTTTGCCCGAATGAATAACTGTTGCTCTAGCGATCAAAACGGCCCCTATAGCGGGCCTTAGATAATTGATCTTGTACTCCCATGTCACAACCCCTGGACCGAGAACACTTTCGCCCGCAAGTGTAAGGGCGGTATCCGCAGCATAACTGATCACGCCTCCATGGACAAAGCCTCGTTGCTGTTTCAGTTGAGGAGTGATTGGAATGGTCAGCTCAACGTGCCCTGGCGAAAAGCTCGTTACTTCTGCGCCAACAAGCACATTAAAAGGTTGCGACGCCAAGATTTGTTTTCCTAACTGCAATAAATCACCCATGCTTGACCTCCGAGTATACGAAAAAGCCTATCGCATTGAATGGTAAGACTGTATTGTGTCCTTAGCCACTTTTCAAAACACAACCTTGAGGGAAACTTTTGATGGATAGGCCAATAGGTACAGTGTAAGCATAAACTAATGAATTACCCCCACAATTGGTTATTCACCTGTCCAATTTCATCTAGTTATCTCCGTCAGTATATTGAAAAAGCCAGATTAGAGCAAGAATTAGCTTCACACCTCTGTTGACAGGACATTAAACATGCTAATTTTCCTATCATTGCCGAGAATATCTCCTCAGTCTTTGCGGCCAATTTCCCGACAATGTTAGTAATGTCATTCTGAGGAGTCCAAATGAATTTGGACGACGAAGAATCTCAGAGATTCTTCGCTTCGCTTAGAATGACAAATGAATGTTATTTAAAAATCTCAATTTCCTGTTTCTTGACGGAGAAGATTAAGGTGAGATAATGAACAAAGCCTGGCAATGACACAAAGAACTGCCGGGCTTGTTCTAAACCCAAAGCCGAGGTAGTAGCTAGGCGTGGACAGCGGCGACCGCTTAGAGAAAGCTCAAGGAGGATAAAAATATAACTCCCGGCTTTCAAGGAAACCCAACCTTTACATCGCCATTAATTCGAAACTAACTTAGCAAAGGAGTCGGGGAAGTATTTTCCTCCGTATACAGCTCTTATGCCCGCTATAAGCTGCTCACTAGCAGCTTTCTTGGGGATGAAGCCATACGCCCCTGCCTGGCTGGCAACAAGCATATTCTCTTGTTCGTCGTACTGGGTCAGAATCAATACCCTTGTCTGGGGGCACTGATTCTTTATCTGCTTTGTGGCCTCCAGCCCGTTCATGACGGGCATGAGTATGTCCATCAACGCCACATCAGGCAAAAGCCGAAACACCTTGTCAAGCGCCTCTTTTCCATTGACGGCTTCACCTACTATGTCCAGGTCCCGTTGCAACATAAGAACGGCGCATATTCCGTCCCTGACCATAGTATGGTCATCCGCCACCAGCACCCTTATCTTCCTGGTGGCTTCTTCCAGCAGCCTTTGAATACGGAGCACGAGTGAAGCTGGCTCAATTGGCTTAGTTACATAGTCCTCAGACTCCAGTTGCATCCCCTCAAATTTTCTCCACCCTTTAATAAGCCGTTCCTCAGGACGGGAATCTACTACCAGGAGTGGCACGTCTTTATATCTGGGATGCTGCTTCAGCCAGTTGTGCAAGGAAAAAGCTTGCCCAATAGGAGCCACCGTGCCCAGAACAACGACATCAGGCCCCTCTCTCATCAGCTCCTGACCCTGTGCCTTGTTAGTGGCGGTGATTACCTGATAG